>Ga0334883_1000527_pt1 | contig 67373 bp, 42 predicted proteins | sample GraSluR1_MG_6_FD_207230 | JGI IMG/M metagenome (GOLD analysis project Ga0334883, IMG submission 207230) | Sludge microbial communities from methane-producing bioreactor in Wageningen University, Netherlands - Granular Sludge_09_05-R1 | ecosystem: Engineered > Bioreactor > Anaerobic >... | reverse complement strand
ACCGAGGCCTGGGAAGCCCAAAGCCCCACCCTCGGCTGGTATGACTACATCTACGGCAGCCCCTATTGCCTGCCCCGGGTCTGGTTTCACCACATGGCCGACTACTACCGCTACGGTCACGCCCACGGCGTCCGGGCCATGTACGCCGAGGCCTATCCCAACTTCGCCGAGGGCCCCAAGCTATACCTGGCATTGAAGCTGCAGTGGGACCTCGCGCTAGACGTGGACGAAGTCCTGCAGGAGTGGTACGAGCGCTGTGTGGGCGAGGCGGCCGCTCCGTATCTGGCCCGCTACTACGCCCAATGGGAGGACTTCTGGACCCGCCGCGTACTGCAATCTGGCTGGTTCACCCGGAGCGGCCAGTACCTGCCCTTCGCCAGCCCCGGCTACCTGGCGGAGGTCGGTGAGGACGAGATCGCCCGGTGTCGCGGCGATCTGGAGCAGGCGGTGGCGCTGGCGGCGACGGAGGAGCAGAAGGCCCGGGCCGGGCTTGTCCTGCGGGGCTTTGAGTACTACGAGGCCTCGGCCCTGGCCTACCTCGGTGGCGCCGAGGCAGCGGATGACATCCAAAGCGAGCAGGAGGCCCTGGCGGCTCTGGACCGCAGTGCCCGGCTCGCGGACATGGCAAAAAGACGCCTTCACCTGGCCACGGAGGTCCTGGCCGAAGATCCGGTGCTGTCCCATCCTTTGCCCCTCGAGCGGTTCCCGCTTCTGCAGGGCGATAACTGGGCCTCGGGGTCCCTGTGGGGGGTTTACGATTGGGTGGCCGGGCAGGACGGCCCCGTCCGGCACCGGGTGCGGGAGCTGGCCGAAAGCAGTCCATCCGAGGCCGTGCGCGAACAAGCCGACCTCATGCTGGCGCTGGTGGAGCAGAGGCTCGAGCCGATGACCAAGAACGCCTCTTTCGAGGCGGGCGAGGGTGCGGCGGCCGATGACTGGAGCTGGTGGGTGAAGTTCGCGACAGGGAGCATGGCCCGCACCGACGAGCAGGCGCACACCGGGAGCTTCAGCGTGGTCTGCGATGGCATGAGACGCGGCGGCCCGGTGCAGGTACTGCCCGTCACGCCCGGCAAGTACGCTCTGCTGTGCTTCGTCTACGTCCCCGAGGGCCAGACGGCCGGCGGCACCGCGGAGCTCTCCATGACGCTGCGCGACGAAGAAGGCACCAATCTGCCTTCTCCGGCGACGAAGATCGTCCCCGGGCCCGGGCGCTGGACGGCCATGGCCATTGCCCATTCGGTTCCCGAGAAGGTCGGCGAGACAGGGGTGAAGCAAGTCCTGCCGATCCTCATCGTGGACGGCTTCGCGCCCGGAGAAAAGCTGTACATCGACGACCTGATGCTCTGCAGACTGGAGCAGTAGAGGGTGTGGGTCTTGAGCCCCGGCGGCCGGGCACTCACCCACCACCGACCGTGACCGCAGCTCGAGGCTTCATCCCGGTTGAGCCCACCGGGCCTGCTCGCCGAACCTCTCGCGCGGCCGCGACGGCGGCGTCTCAGCGGCTTCCCTTCAGACCCAGGCTGCGGCCACCGTCCACCACGTAGTTTTGCCCGACCACGAAGTCGGCCTCGTCCGAGACCAGAAAGGCAATGACATTGGAGACCGTCTCGGCCGTGGCGATCCTCCCCAGGTAGTTGGTCTCGGGGATGCCCTCGGTGCTCGTGCCCGGCCGGGGGACCAGCCCGGGAGAGACGCAGTTGACGTTGATGTTGTGGGGCGCCGCTTCCAGGGCCAGTGTCCGGCAGAAACCGATCACACCCGCCTTGGCCGCGGCGTAGTCGGCACACCCGACATGTCCCTGGAGAGGGAGAATGGAGGCCACACTCACGATCTTGCCGCTCTGCTGCGCGATCATGTGCCCGATCACGGCACGGCAGCAGAAGATGACGCCCAGCAGGTTGATGTCGATGATCTCCCGGATCACCTCCTCTTTGGACCCATGAACCGTGGAGGCCCGCTCTCTGGCGCTGCCTCCGGCAACGTTGACGAGGATGTCGATGTGGCCCTGCTGCTGCATGACTTGCTGAACCATGGCCTCGATGCTTGCGGTGCTGCGCACGTCGGTCTCGACGGCCACGGCCCGGCAGCCGGCGGCGACGATCCCATCGGCCACCGCCCCGGCCGCCTGCCGACCGATGTCGCAGACCACCACCGTTGCGCCGTCGGAGGCCAGCCTCTTGGCTGTTGTCGAGCCGATGTATCCGGCGCCCCCGGTCACGATGGCCACCTTGCCCTCAAGTCCCATGCTGCTTGTCCTCTCTGCGGCACTGTAGTGATTCCGGCTTCGTGCCGCCATGCGGCGAGTGGTCGCCCTCGCAGAGCTCTCTCCCCGCCGGGCCGTTCATTGCGAACATCTCACGGCTCAGGCAGACGTGCAATGTCGCGGGGCTCTGCCCCGCCCCTGCTGGGGCCGCGGACCCCAGACCCCGCATGCCGTGGACCCGGTGGCGCCGTGACCGGCTACTCTCCCCAGCGCGTATAGCCCGCGGCCGCCAGCAGCGCCTCCTGGGTGAGCAGTTCGTGCTCGTGCGGGTAGGGGTTGTCGATCTCCCCGTGGATGACGCGGGCCAACTCGATCAGTTGGTCCTCGTAACGGCCGTTCATGGCGCCCACATCGACAAGGTGCGTGCCCGCCGCGTACTCGGCGTTGTCCTCCAGGAGCGTCAGGCGTACGTGCAGGGGGTCCTCTCGGTAGCGGCCCGCCGGCTGCTCCAGCGGACAGACCTCCGCGGTGCCCTTCGTCCCGCAGACGACGAGGCGCCGATGCTTCATGCCGTCCACCTCGCAGATGCAGGTGCGGACGGTGGCCGTCGCCCGGGGGTATTCCAGCACGGCGAGGCTGTTGTCGCGGACGCCGTCGTCACGGGTGGCCTTCTGGAATGGCAGGACGTTCTGCGGCCGGCCCAGCATGGCGACGACGAGGTCCACAAGGTGGCTGCCCAGCGTGTACATCGCCCCTCCGGGATAGTCGGCGAGGAAGCGGCGATAGCGGTCGCCGTCGTAGCGGCTCATGACCGCATGGACCTCGAACACCTCACCCAGCCAGCCCTCACGCACGGCCCGGAAGCAGAGCCCGATCGCCGGATTGGTGCGGTACATGTACCCGAGCTGCAGCGCGAGCCCCTTTGCCCTGCACCCGGCGATTAGCTCCTCGAAGGGCGCCATCGTCTCGCCACCGGGCTTGTCCATGTGCAGGTGCAACCCGCGCGCCATGCAGCGCATGGCGGTGGGGATAAGCTCTCTGTTATTGGTCTCCACCGCGACGGCCTGCAGGCCGGGGGTGGCGAGCAGTTCGTCTTCCGTCAGCCGCTCTAGGCCCTCGTAGGCCGCCGGATGCGGCCATTCGGGGCCTTCCTCCTCGGCCACGCCTACCAGCTCGTAGACCTCGGGCAGATTGCGCAGCGCCTCGATGATCCCCGAGGCGTGGGCGTGACCGATACCGATCTGCCCGATCTTGATGCGTTCCATCGCGTCACCTCTCCGGTGGAGAGCAATCCATGGGCGAAGGCCGGCCATGGCGCGAACGCCGAGCCGGCGTCTCCGCTTTCCTATCGGGGGTAGCTTCCACAGAGAAGCTCGGCGGCCCTCTCGGAGGCCGCCGTTCGCGGGGCACACACCCAGGCTGCGACGCGGCCGGCGGCGGCGCATGCCACGGCTGACGGCTCAACACCGTGGGCTTCGCCCACACCCTGACGATCCTGCGGATCGTTCGGGGGACCAGTCCCCTGGACCCCGCTACTGTGGCTCCCGCGACGCTTGGGAGCGCCCCGGCCGGGGCGTTGTCGTTCGCAGGCCGTCGGCCCGAAGGGCCATCGGCGCCGCGCAGCGGTGCCCCCCAGCGACGCGGCTTCAGCCCGTCGAGGTCGTCGGCAGGTCCTCATCGACGACCTGCGTCATGGCGGTGCGGCGGCCGGCCGTGCCCACCTCTCCCAGGCCCGAAGGGCCGACCGGGAGAGGTCGCGCCAGTCGTACCGGCGCGGGTGAGGGGCCGACTGTTGAGAACCGCCGCCGTAGCACTGGGGCACCCGGCCTGAGCAGACCATGCATGCGCCGGGCTTTCGGTCTCTGCTGGCCGGCAAGTCAGCGCCGGGACGGTGTTCGCAGGTGAGTGGCGGTCCTGACGCGACGGGGGCTCTCCCCAGGCGGCCCCTCACCCGCAAGCGCCCCGCGGGGCGCCCGACTCTCCCGGGCGCCCCTGTGGGGCTGGGAGAGGTGGGGGACCCGCCGCCCCGCCGCCCCGCCTCACGCTAGCACCCGGCCGACGGCATCGTACTCGTAGTACGCCCCGACCCCGGAGGCCTTGTCCAGCCGCACGATCCGCCCCGCGGCGTCGTAGGCCACGGCCTGCTCTTCGCCGACTGCATCGATCTCGGCGGTCTGCCGGCCCACGGCGTCGTAGTCGTAGTAGGTGGGGTTGCCGAGGGGGTCGAGCATCACGGTCTGCCGCCCCACGGCGTCATAGTCATACGACACCGTCTCGCCCAGAGAGTTGGTGATGGCCGACAGCCGCCCGGCGCCGTCGTAGGCGTAGTAGGCCGCATTGCCCAGCGGAGAGACGGTGGCCAGCAACTGCCCCGCGGCGTCGTACTGGAAGTAGGTGTTCCGGCCCAAGGGATCGGCCACACAATAGGGCCGGCTGACGGCATCGAAGAAGGTGGTGTACTCGCCGGCCAGAGCATCGGTGACGCGGTCGCGGCGGCCGAGGGCATCGAAATGGAAGTAGGTGACGCGGCCGCAGGGGTCGATGGTGGTGTCCACGCGGCCATTGGCATCGTACTGGTAGTATGTAGACGCTCCGACGGGGTTCTGAGTTGCGATCCTCTGGTGAGCGATGTCGTAGTGGTGATACGTCGTATCTCCCAGAGGGTTGCTGGAAACGACGGGGTTGCCCAGCAGGTCGAACTGGGAGGTCCACTCCTCGAAGAGCGGGTCCACGAGCTTGGTGACATTGCCGCGGAAGTCGTACTGGTAGTACGTGGCTTGCCCGTCGGCGTTCAGGACGATGGTGCGCCGGCCCAGGCCGTCATACGCCACCTCGGTGCCATTGCCCAGAGGGTCCGTGGTCTTGGTGACGCGGTCGCCGCCGCATCGCGGCAAGCACCGGAAGGTCTACCGCTTTCCGGCGGGGAAGGTAGCTTCACCAGGCCAGCACGGGGACGGCCGCGAGGGCTCCTCGTGAGGCCTTATTCGGGAGGACTGACAATGGCAATACCGCGCATCGGGGTCGTCGGCATCGGCACCTTCGGCATCAACCATCTGCGCTGCTTCCGGCAGCTCGGCTACATCGGGGTGGCCGAACTTGTCGCCGCCTCCGATCTTAACGAAAGCCTTCTGGAGGAGCGGGGCAAGGAGTTCGACTTCACCCCGTACACCGACTACAGGGAGATGCTGGCTAAGGAGGACCTCGACGGCATCACGGTGGTCACCCCCGACCCGTTCCACAAGGACATTGTCCTGGCGGCGGCGGAAGCGGGCGTCAATGTGCTGTGCGAAAAGCCCCTGGACGTCACCGTCGACGGCTGCCAGGAGATGATCGATGCCGCCGAGAAGGCCGGCATCCTGCTGATGGTGGACTTCCACAAGCGGTACGATGAGTACCACATCGCCATGAAGCAGAAGCTCGAGGCCGGCGATCTGGGCAAGATTCAGTACGGCTATGCCCACATGGAAGACCGCATCGAGGTGCCCAAGGACTGGTTCCCCGGCTGGGCCAAGAACTCGTCCCCGGCCTGGTTCCTGGGCATCCACTTCTACGACCTGACCCGCTTCTTGCTGGAGGCCAATGCCGTGGAGGTCTGGGCCACCGGCTGCAAGGGGCGCTTGAGCAGCTTCGGGGTGGATACCTGGGACAGCATCTCGGCCAAGGTACTGTTCGATACCGGCGCTTCGGTGTGCTACGACACCTCCTGGATCATCCCCTACGAGTTTGAGGCCGTCGTCAACCAGGGCATTCGGCTGGTGGGCACCCACGGCCTTTTGGAGTGCGACTCCCAGGACCGCGGGACCATCACCTGCATCGCCGACGACGCGCCGGGCGTGGTGAGCGGCAAGACCTCCCGCGTGGGGATGGAGACGCACAACAAGAGCTTCCTGCGCCAGAGGATCGACAAGAAGGGCCGGGAGATCTGGGAAGGCTACGGGATGGATTCGATTGCCGACTTCGCCTATAACCTGGGCGTGTTGGCCGACGGCGGGTCCATTGCCGACCTGGGTCCCTATCCCGGCGGGCAGGACGGTGTGGAGGCCACGAAGATCGCCGCCGGCGTGCACGAGAGCATCGAGAAGGGCACGGCGGTGAAGCTGTAGGAGCGTAGGCTGCTGCCGTCGCCGTGCTCACATCTCCCCCCGCGGGAGGTGAACGGCACGGCCGGACGCGCTTGCAGGTTGACATTCCGGGGCGACTTGGCTTAGATTCTTTCGGATTATCTGTGTTCTCCGCACAGCGCGTCCGGGGCTACACCCACGTGGTCGTGCCGGCGGGGAAGCGGCGTCTCCCTCCAGGCGGCGCCGACCGGCCCGGGTACAGGGGGCAGTCCTTACATGGCCCCCGTTCGCGCATCGCTCCACCGTCGCACGCGGGAAAGCTCGTCTGCGTGCGGCCCTTTGCATGCAAAGACATGACAGGCCTGGGAGGAAGAAGCATGACACGCACGCTTGCCGCAGTCTTCGTCATGGGGGCGCTACTGTCGCTGCCTTTGACGAGCTTCGCACTGCCGTCGCTGAACGACACAAGCTATAGCGCGTACTGCAAGGGGCCGTGCGACACGTGCGTGACCGGGGAGCGGGCCGCCAAGTCCGTGACGATGTGGGTCACCAGCCCGACCGTCACCGAGCGGTGGCCTCAGAACCCCTGGCTGACTGTTCGCGTCAATGGGCGCGACACGGCGCTGGGCAAGGAGGCCGTCGTGTTGGATGGGCAGCTCATGCTTCCCGTCATGGCGGCCGAAGAGTTCGGCCTGACGGCCACTCGCAGCGGCCTCAATCACCGCTTCCTGCAGCTTTCCGGCGGCAGGTACCCGGTGAAACTGACCATCGGGACTCGCCAGGCGGAGGTGGGCTACGCGCTGCGCAGCCTGCCGGTAGCGCCCAAGTGGCACAACGGCAAGGTCTATATGCCGTTCGAGACGATTGCCGGGTATCTGGACTGGACGCTGTCCTTCGATGGATCCAGCGGGGTGCTGGCGGTGCAGACGAGGGGTTCCGATCTGACCTCTTACATGAATGCCGCCACCTGGGCTCAGGCCCGCGGGCTGTATGACGAGGCCGTGGAACAGTGGCAGAAGGCCATCGCTCTGGAGGACGATGACTGGTATCTGTACCAGCGGCTGGGAGACGCGCTGGCCGGCGCCGGGCGCAGTGACGAGGCGCTCGCGGCCTACGACCAGGCCCTGTCCCTGGCACCGCTGACCGCCCCCGCCCTGCGCACCCAGGCCGCGCGGTACCAGAACGCCGGCGACCCGGCCAAGGCCATTGAGGCCTACCGCAAGGCTCTGGCCATCGACCCCAACTACATCGAGTCCCGCATCGAGCTGGGACAGGCTCTGATCAACTCCGGCGATCTCGCAGGTGCCGAGCAGGAGGCGCGCCGAGCCATCGCTCTGGCCCCCGACAACCCCTTCGCCCACAACGTACTGGGCTATGCACTGCGCAAGCAGGGCAAGGACGACGACGCGGCGCTGTCTTACCTCAAGGCCATCGAGCTGGCGCCCAACTACGCGCTGGCCTACAACAATCTGGGCGTTGCGCTGCTGTCGCTGGGCAGGTCCGGCGACGCGGAGAGCATGCTCTCGCGGGCGGTTGCACTGGCTCCCTCGCGCTCTGACTTCCAGGCCAACCTCGGCCGAGCCCTGCTGGACAACGGCAAGCTGAACCCCGCCATCGACGCCTGGGTAGCCGCCGTCAAGCTCGCCCCGGACGTCACGGAGTACCGGGCGGGCCTGGCCGCCGTGCTGCTCAAGCACGGCAGCGTCGAGGGCGCCCTGCGCGAGAGCAATGCGGCGCTGGCCAACTACGACGCGAACCTGGCGAACCTCAATACGCTCCAGGCCCGTGGGGCCGCCGGGAATGAAGCCATGCAGTCTGAGGCCCTCTCGCTTCTGGATGCCGCGCGCCTGCGCGCCACCTGCGTCAAGGCCTGGGCACTGCTGGAGAAGGGCCGGGCCGCCGAGGCGCGGCGCGTAGCCGACGACGCCCTGGCGCTGGATGGCAAGGATATCGCGGCTCAGGCGGTCATGGCCGCCGTGCTGGTTGAAACGCTGGATGCCGATGCCGCCGCGGCCGCCGTGGCGGGCCCCGTAGGCGTGACGCCGCCCAACGAGCTGTATGCCGCCATCGCCGCCGCCGCCTATGCCCTGGCCGGACAGACGGAGGGCGCGGAGGAGCAGCTCGCCGTCGCCGCCCCGCTCCTGGAGGCCGGAGCCAGTCGCTGGACCTGGTACTTCCTGGGCCGGGCGTACGCCGCCCTGGGTCAGTCGGCCGAGGCGGTGGAGATGTTCTCCAAGCCGCAGCCCGACCGCTACGACACCAACCGCCGTGCCCAGATCGCCGATTTCATCGCCCGACACCGCAATGACCCCAAGGGCCTCCGCGCGGTGTCGGTGGCCTCTATTGCCCCTCAGGACGACCCGGCTCCCGTTGTCGCTCAGGCGGCGCCCGCAATCGTCCCGACGGCCGAGGCCGCTGTGGCCACCGGGGCTCGCCGGGCACTGGGTGACGTGGAAGTCACCGCCACGCCCTCAGGCACCGGGCGCGCCGCCCTCAAGCTGGTGAACAACTCCGATACGGGTCTGACGGTCGTCATCGAGCACCGGGGCACCAAGCAGCTCTGGGGCCTGCCCGCCGGGCAGACCACCGAGACTCGGGAGCTGGAGCCCGGAGACTACAGCTACACCGTCCGCGGACCGCAGAGCCTGAAGGTCTCCGGCACCAGGCAGTTCGAGACTGGAAACCTCTACGTGATGACCTTCGCCGCGCCGCAGTAGCCGGCCCTGTCCACTCGTCTCGGTCCCACCAGGCCGGCGCCATCCACGCGCCGGCCTGTTCCGTATCCGGAATCACATCACCAGAGCGCAGGGAGCCCACGTACCATGCAGCCGAACAAGAAGCGACTGGCCAAGATCTGCCGGGATCGACAGGACCAGGCTGAAGCCGCCGCGCGCGCCATTGGTCGGCTTCGCGAGCTTCCGCTCCTGGAGACCCAGTCCGCGGCGCTCCTGCGCGAGGCCCTCACCGCAGGCGGCTTCTCCATCGAGCGCGAGTTTCCCCAGATGCCCACGGCGTTCGTGGCCTCATACGGGTCGGGGGGTCCGGTGATCGGACTATTGGCCGAGTACGATGCCCTGCCCGACTGCGGCCCCGGCGGCAAGGGCCCCGGGCACGGCTGTGGCCACAACCTGCTGGGAACGGCGGGCACCTACGCGGCCATCGCGGTGGCGCAACTCCTGGCGGAGGCCGGCCTACCGGGGACGATCAAGCTCTTCGGCACGCCGGCGGAGGAGACCCTGGTGGGCAAGGTCTACATGGCGAGGGACGGCGCCTTCGACGGGCTGGATGCCTGCCTGGCATGGCACCCCGGAGCAGCGAGCCGTGTGGACGTCGGGGGCGGCACCGCCATGGATTCGCTGACATATGAGTTCTTCGGCAGGACCGCTCACGCCGCCGGCAACCCCCACGAAGGGCGCAGCGCGTTGGATGCGGTGGAGATCATGAACGTCGCCGTGAACTTCCTGCGCGAGCACGTTCCGTCCAATGTGCGCATGCACTACGCCATCATGGACGGCGGCAAGGCACCCAATGTCGTGCCGCCCTACGCCCGGAGCTGGTACTTCATCCGCGGCAGGGACCGCGAGCAGGTGGCGGCGGTCAGCGAGCGGGTGGACAAGTGCGCCAGGGCGGCGGCCCTTGCCACCGAGACGAAGATGAAGCGCACGATACTGGCGGCCTGCTACAACCGGCTGGGCAATGACGCCATCGCCGGGGTCCTCGATGCGAACCTGCGACTCGTGGGCGCCCCGCAGTTCGACGACTCCGACCGTGAGGCGGCCAAAGCCCTGGGCGCTTCCGGCGATCTGGACGACAAGATCGGTGACATCAAGACCGAACAGGGCTCGGGTTCCAGCGACGAAGGCAATGTGAGCTGGATCACCCCTCTGGGAGTGCTCAACGTCGCCTGCAGTAGCAGGGGCACCCCGGGGCACCACTACCTCGTCCACGAGGAGTCCCTGGCCCCGGCGGCGATGAAGGGGCTGAGGGTGGCGGTACAGACGCTGGCCTTCAGCGCCTGGGACTTGCTGACAGACCCCGCAGTGCTGAAAGAGGCTAAGGAGGAGTTCGCCCGGAAGACGGAGGGCCGCCCCTACGACCCGGTGATCCCGGCCCGACAACGGCCGCCGCTACAGGACCGCATCCCGCCCAGGTAGGCCGAGACGCGCGTGGTGGACCCCATACGCCCAACGGTGCGTCTGCAGCGCGCCGGACCTGTGGCCCCCATCCATTGGGCCACAGGATTGGCCGGCACCGGAGTCTTCTTGGGCGCCCCCCCGCAGGCGTCGCCGGGAGACTGCCCCCGCAGGCCTCCGCCCGGCCGAACCGGTTCCCGCCATGGCGGGGGGCGCGCCCCGCAACGCCCTCGGCCGCGCCCCTACGGCGCCGATGGCCGCCAGTGTGCCACGTCCTCCACCACGCGGAACTTGGCCCCCTCCCCCACGGCTTCGTAGGCTCTCTTTGTCCACTCGAAGGCCGGTGGCAATGTGCCCACAAAGGTCACCGGGCGCGGGAACACGAGCGCGAGATTCTGGGCGATGTCGCCGATGCGCAGCACCCCCAGGAGCTCCGGGGCATCGGAGCTCTCGTGGGTCTCCGGTGGGTCCTGCAGGATCACCTCGGCCAGGCTCTCGTCCAGGATCGCCGCATAGATGGCCAGGGCGGCAGTATTACCGCGCCCGAACACCGACAGCGGCCCGGTGGTACGCAGGGCACGCAGGATCTGCGCCGCCTGCAGCAGGTCGAAGACCTGGCGCTCGGGCAGTGTGTGGCCCAGCAGCGGCAGAGCCCTCCTCAGCGTCCACAAGTACCCCGGCCCCACCGAGGTGGCCGCCGTATTGCGCACCTCAACACCCGCGGTGGTGATGCCGTAGGCGACCGCCGGGCGCGAGGCGCCTCCGCCCCCGAAGCCCGACTTGGCATCGGGCTGCAGGGCATAGAGCACCGTGGGCGCAGTGGGCTCGCCCCCCGCGGCCGCGGCGGTCCTCACCCGCAGACGCAGCCCGTCCTCGGTGTCGAACACATGGGTGCCGAAGATCGTGCCCTTGCCATCGGCACTCTTCGAGGTCCCATCGGCGCGGTACTCCACCGGGCCGGGGGCAGGCCGTGCCGGGATATGCTTGAAGGTCGTCTGCCGAAGAGCCTCTATCTTGTGCACTCGCTCGGCAACCCAGGCCTCCGGCCCCGGAGGCTGCGGCGGCCGCCTGACCAGAAGCCTGTCGATCTGCTGCATCCTGTCATCGGCGGGCAGATTGCCCCCGAACACCAGCAGGTTCTCCTCGGGCTCCACGAAGTCGGTGACATCGTCCTCCACCGCCGTCTTCACGCCCTTGAGATGCATTTCGAACCACGAGAAGATGGCCTGCCGAAGCTTGGGGGTGTAGCCGTGGGGGGTGAGGTCCTCGACGAGCTTCACGTTCTCGGCGGCACCGAGGGCAACATACTGATGGTGGATACGGTGCACGGCGTCGCGGAAGCCGTACGGGCGCCACAGCACATCCTCGGTGCCGGCGGCCACGAGCAGCGGCCTGGGAGCGATGAGGGCGCCGATGTCCGGGGTGCAGAAGCGGTGGTAGTTGATCCAGAAGGCGCAGTCGCAGTGGCCGTCGGTGGCGCGATCCACCACGATATGCTCGATGGTGCCTGTCTGGCAGACGGGAACGATGCACTTGACCCGCTCATCGGCGGCGCCGAGGCACCAGGAGATCACGCCGCCGCCGCTGAGGCCGGTAACGCCGAGACGGTTGGGGTCCACGTCGGGTCGGCTCTGCAGGTAGTCCAGGGCACGCATGGCGTTCCACACTTCGGTCCCCGCCGGGGTATAGCCCCGGCTGTACCAGTCCCAGCGCCCGGCGCTGTAGGTGCCGTGATGAATGCCCTGGCACTCGCCGAGCTGGATGGGATCCAGCACCAGGGCGATGTAGCCGTGCTGACCGAACCACCGCGGATTGGCCTGATAGGGCGGGTTGACCTTGCCCCTGGTGTGGCCACAGAGGTACAGGACGGCGGGCAGGGGCTCCGTCATCACAGCCGGCCGGTAGATGTTGCCGGCCACGTACGCACCGGGAACGCTCTGGTAGTGGAGCTTCTCCACCACATAGTCCCCGCGCTCCAGCCTGCCGGTGATGGTGGCATGCATCTCCGTGCGTTCGGGCAGAGGCGAGAGCCCCAGCGCCTCAAGCCACTGTTCGCGCCGGGCAAGAAGGGAGGCCTCCCACTCCGAGGGTGAGTACGGTACGGCAAGAGATCGGCTGGAGAGCGAGCGGGCCTGGGTGCAGAGCTGGTCGTAGAGCATGGCATGTCACCCCTTGTGATCGACCGGGAGAACGACGAGACGAACGTCTCACCACGGAGAACGGCAAGGCTGGACAATGGCGAGAGAACGGTGCAGACGGCACAGAGGAACGTCTCACCACGGAGACACGGAGAACACGGAGTTCCACGGAGAACGGCAAGGCAGGCGAACGCCAGGGGAGCAACAGCAGATCGACCGGCAGAAGTTCGTCCACGCACTCGCACCTCACTGCACGACGCGGGTGATGCCGTCCTTGAGAACAGGCACATTGAAGTTGATCAGCAGCCCAACGGGCTTCCCCGAGAGCCGGAGGTAGGTCAGCAACTGAGCGCGGTGCAACTCGGCTACCTCCGTCACCGCCTTCAGCTCGACGATGACGCGTTCGTCCACCAGCAGGTCAAGCTTGCAGGCGCTCCCGACTGCCGACCCCTTGTACATGATGTCGAGGGCTTGCTGCCGGGAGAAGGGTATGCCTCGCAGACGCAACTCGTGACACATGCATTCCTCGTACGCGCTCTCCAATAGCCCCGGACCCAGGCTTCTGTGAACCTCGATGGCGGCACCGATGATCCGTTCGGTCAACTCTCCCTCCACCAGCTCGGACCCCTTCGCAGGCATGGCTCCCCTCCCACAGCCAATGCTCGTGTCCGCACACGGCAGCGCGACCGTTCCGTATTTCCGGCCCGTTGTCCTCCTGCCTCTGCCGCCGCCTCGGCCGTCTCCGTGGTCTGACGTGCGTGCATGCCGTGCTCGCCCTTCTCGGTCGTTCTCCCTGCAACTCCGTGCTCTCCGTGGTCTGACGTGCCTCTCCGCCGTTCTCGCCGTTGACCTTCAGCGCCGTTCTCTGTGGAACTCTGTGCTCTCCGTGTCTCCGTGGTCTGACGTGCGTGCATGCCGTGCTCGCCCTTCTCGGTCGTTCTCCCTGCAACTCCGTGCTCTCCGTGGTCTGACGTGCCTCTCCGCCGTTCTCGCCGTTGACCTTCAGCGCCGTTCTCTGTGGAACTCTGTGCTCTCCGTGTCTCCGTGGTCTGACGTGCGTGCATGCCGTGCTCGCCGTTCACCTTCAGCGCCGTTCCCCGCGGGACTCCGTGCGCTCCGTGTCTCCGTGGTGAGACGTTGTCTCCGCCGTCTCTGTCAGCGGCACCGGGCGCGCCTCGGCGTCGAGTGCCATGATAAGCGGGATGTCCAGGTCTGCAAGCACCTGTCCGACGTCCAGCACCGTGGCCTGCGGGCCCGCCTGCTCGGCCACGTCCGCCACGCCGCCGAACCCCAGCTCGTCGCCGGGACTGAGACGCTCATTCCCGTCCACGTCGTGGATGGCCACCAGATAGTACGATCCGGCGACCAGAGCCATGCAGAACCGCCCATCGACGTCGGCCACGGCGGCGTTGCACTGGGTGCGCAGGCCACTGTCGGCGTAGGCCTTCAGTAGGGCGCCGCCCATCGGGGCGCCGTGGCGTGTGACCCGACCGGTGATGATGGCCGGGAGCATCCCTACGGCCAGACGGGGGCCTTCCGAGCCGTCGGTGGCGCCGACGAGGCGCCCCGCCTCGTCCACAGACCAGCTCAGGAGAACCTGCATGTCCTGCAGAGTCTGCTCGCTGTGAAGCTCCATCAGCGGGAGTGAAGGCCCCATGGCCGCGTGGTAGCCGTACAGGCCGGCGAGATTGCCCTCGCCGATGGCGGGAGTATCGCCTCGGGCCTCGATGACGATGAACTGGTACACATTGCTGGAAGCCACGAGGGTGAACCTGCCCTCGGCGTCCACTGCGGCGACCCGCGGCTGGCGCAGAGGGGCGGCCGGGAGCAGGAGGGCGAAGCGGGGCCCCTGCGCAGGCTCCGCTGAGCCGACTGAGCCGCTGAGCGTCACATCGTTTGCGCCCGGGTCTGTCGCGGCCACCGGCACCTGGGTTGGGATGAGCTTCATCTCCGCATCCATCTCGGCCACGATGGGGATGGTGAGGTATAGCCCGGAGGCCTTCTCATCGACGATCAGCGCCTGCGGCCGATTACGGGGATTGCTGACCCCGTAGAAACCCAGGCCATCGCCGGGGCTCAGCCGCTTGTTATCATCCTGATCGGAGAGCACCATGATGTAGTACGTGCCCGGGTCCAGGACGAGACCGATGCTGCCGCCCGAGCCCCCCGTGGGGTACTCGGCGACTAGTTGCCGCCAGGTGGGATCGGAGTAGACCTTGACGTAGGTGGTTGTCAGGTCCTGCCCCGGCCACAGCACGATGCCCGCGATGGGCACTCCGCGCTGGAGGATGTCCTCTTCCCCGTCGGGGGCGGGGGCCTGTGGCCCCTGTGCGCAGGCGACGCCGGCCACAATGAGCGGCAGCAAAGCGGTGTGGATGGTCTTGTGCATGGGGCGACCTCTTCCGGGAGTCGTGGATCTGCGGCCTATCGGCGGGGGAAGCAGGACCGGTCTACTCGCGGCGCTGAGGGTCGGCGCCCCGCCTCGCTCCGGCACCCAGTGAGTCAGACACTGGGAGGGTCAGACAAGTCGTGCCAGCAACCGATCCAGCTCGACCTTGTACAGCGGGAAGGCCAGCTCAGGCTCGGCGAGCTGTGGGTGCCACTTCTTCTCCCACTCCAGCGACAGCATGCCGACATAGCCGATGTCCTTCAGGCCCTGGAGAAAGCCCATCAGTGGCAGATCGCCCTCGCCCAGGAGCGTGTAGCTCACAGTGCCCTCGCGCTGGAAGCCGTCCTTGAGGTGGACGTGGAGGATGCCGGGGCCGATGGCGGCGAGGGAGGCGGCCGGTGTCTCGCCGTGGCGGTACGAGTGGTGGAAGTCCCAGATGACCCCGAGAGCCGGGTGGTCTACGGCCTCCAGGACCATAGCCACCTCATCTCCCCGGCACCACGCGTCATGGGTCTCCAGGCCGATGGTCACGCCGTGGTCCGAGGCGAAGCTAGAGGCCCGGCGAAGGGCGGGGCCGATGAGCGCCAGTGTCTCCCGCCGGTCGCGGCCCTCGGGCAGATTGCCTCCGAACACACGGACGATGGGACAGCCGATGGCCGCGGCCGCCAGGACGTACGCCCGGCATTCCTCCAGCGCCTCGTCGGGCCGGGAGAAGGAGGCCGAACTGCCCAGGACTGCCACCCGACAGCCGCTGTCGGCAAGACCTCGCAGGAAGTCCGAACCGGGCTGCAGGTGAGGGCTTGCGGGCACATTCATCTCGCCCTCGAGGCCGCGAACCTCGAGGCCCGCGAAGCCGATGCCGCGGAGGGCGGCCAGAATCTGCCGAGTGGTCCAATCCGGGCAGCCGAGAGTGGAGAAGCAGGCCTTCACCGGTCTTCCTCCTGTGCCGCAGGGACCTGAGTGTCCCCGGTCAGCGTGTGGTCCAGGATCTCCACCTGCAGCAGGTCCAGAGAGCGCGCGGCGGCGAGACCGATCTTGGAGATTGCCTCGAGGTCCAGGCTGCCGTCGGCCAGGCGAATATGGCCGGCGTCCACCTCCAGCTCGCCCCAGGCCGGGTCCATCTCCACCCACTGCCCCGCGTGGATCTCGTTCCAGGCGTGGTAGTAGAAGGAATTGTGGGCGTAGGCCACCCCAACCACCATCCTGGCCGGTATACCCACGGCCCCGCACAGGGCCCCGGCGAGGATCGCGTGCTCGGTGCAGTCGCCGCTGAGCTCCTGAAGGATCTCCAGCGCCGACACCGGTCGCGGCTCGCTCTTGACCTTTGTCACACGCTCGTAGACCCAGCGCACGATCCTGCCCGCCGCCTTCTGAGCATCGGTCTCATCACCGACGATCTCCCGGGCCCTGGCGACGATGGTGGGGTGGTCGGTCTGAGCGATGTCCGAGGTCTTCGTGTAGATGGCAAGATCGGGATCGGTGACCGGGAACTTCGCGCCCTCGGGCGCGGCGACGCCCCGAGTTACGCTCACGATAGCCGCCTCACCGTCGGCCTGTACCGACTGCCGCGGGGAGGAGGGGATCAGCTCCGCCGCTTCCTGGGGCCCCGCGGTGATACGGGCCCGCAGGCTCTGGAGCCGGCGGGGGTCGGGGATCTCGCGGTTGGCCGGAATCTCGGCGGAGAGCATCAGGGGCGCCGCGGCGGCCAGAGCTTCCTCCTGTGTGGCCCGCTGCAGCTTCATGTCCAGCACCGCGGGCGTGCTGATGGAGACCGGCGTGCCGTCGGGGGCGATGACCGTGATGATCTCGATGGGGAGCCGCTGCCTGCGGGTACTGACGACGAAGGCCTCGGTGCCGTCCTCCAGAGCCGTGGTGCCGGTGATGGTGACGGTGTGGGAGTCCAGGGCCACGAGCTCGGGGTCGAAGGCGTCGAACTTCATGGTGTCGCCCACCCGCGCTTCACCGCGGGCGATGGCAACGGCCATGTCCATATCCGAGCCGAACATCTCCGTGAGGGGCAAGGACTTGCGGGTGTCGCTGCCGCCGGCGCTCACATCCACCTCGATGGCACCGGGCAGCACCCGAGCGCGCACGGTGCGAGAGCGTCCGAACTGGTTGCTGGAAAGCTCCGTCCGCAGCAGGTGGAGGTTGGAGTCGAAGGTGGAGACCGCCTGACTCTCCAGGGGCAGGGCACCGGTGCCCTGCTGCAGTTGAACCTGCGCCTGCATGGCGTCCTCGACCCGCAGAACGGGGCCGTCGGGGGTCTCCTCGTCAACGGTGACCTTCGTGTAGGCATAGCCCACGCGCTGTCCCATGATGGACACCGTGTACCACAGCTCGCCCTCCAGGGCCCTGGCGTCCTGTACAGTTGCCGCCGAGGCCGCGCTGAGCGCCCCGAGCAGGGCGGCGGCGATGAATGGAGGATGTGACCGGTTCCGCCGGAGCCCGTGGGGGCCGCTGCTGAGAGACAGTCGTGCGAACATGCGATCACCTGCAGTCTCGGTCGGGTCTACTCCTGGCGCGAATCCGTTGCCACTTCCTCATCTGTCGTCTCCTCCGGCTCCACCGCCTCTCTCCCGTCCTCCACCGCGACATGCTCCGTTGCCTCACCATCGTCCGGCACCGGGTCCTCGTCGGCGCCGGGCTCGTGGCCGGCCTGATCCGCCGCGGCCTCTGCCGCGGACCCGTCCTCGTCCAGCGGATCGCCGCCTATGTTGAGCTCCTCCTCGGCCGAGGGCAAGAGCAGGCGATGGAAGGCACGGATGATACCCGGATCGAACCTGCGGCCGGCCTCGGCCTGCAGGATCTCCAGAGCAGAGGCGCGGGTGAGGCCCGCACGGGTGAACGAATCCGGGTTGATGAGACGCTCGTAGGCGTCTGCCACGGCCACGATCCGCGCCAGGAGCGGAATCTCCTCACCCGCCAGCCCCTGGGGGAACCCACCGCCGTCCCAGTTCTCATGGTGGGCGATGACCACGGGGAGAGCGTCCTGCAGGAAACCCACGGGCTGGAGAATGCTGCGCCCGATCAGAGGGTGCATGCGGTAGAACACTTCGGACTCGGGCCCCTCACCGGAGGGATCGAAGGCACTCTCGGCCACGCCGATCTTACCGATGTCGTGCAGCATCGCGCCGAAGCGCAGGATCTCGAGGTCATCATCCGAGACCCCCAGCTCGCGGGCGAGTCGCACGGCCAGCTCAGTCACACGTTCCGAGTGGCTGTACGTGGCGGAGTCCTTGGCCTCGATGGCGATGGTCAGGGCCCGCACGGTCTCGAAGTAGTTGCGCCGGATATCCTCATAAAGCTCGGCGTTCTCGATGGCGATGGCCGCCTGCCGCGCGAAGGCCTGCAGCAACCGGATCTGGTGCGCATCGAAGCGGCGCGGTCTGCCGCAGTAGACTCGAATCACGCCACGCGGCTGGTCCTTGATGACAAGGGCCACAGACAACACCGACACGATCCCCTCGCGTTCCGCCTCCTTGGGATACTGGAACCGCTGATCCCGCCGGACGTCCGCGATCTGCAGCACGTTGTTGGCCAGCACCTCCTGATCCATGGGACTGTGGGCAACGGACACGGGTCCCTTGGCGGCGTACTCCTCGCTCAGTCCGCTGTAGCTGGTGAGGTCCAGCTCTCCGGTGTTCCTGTTCAGGAGCCTGATGGCGCAGGCCTTGGCCTCCGTCACCGCCACGGCGTTCTCGGCGATGAGGTCCAGCACGCCGCGCAGCCGCAGAGTGGAGGTGATGCTGCGCGCCACCTCGTACAGCCGCCTCGTCTCGTTGATCCTGCGCTTGAGGGTGCTGGAGGCGCGGGAAGCGACAAAGGCGATGATGTAGAAGATCAGTAGGCGCAGGAGATAGTCCCAGTGGCCCTGGGGCACCGGGTCGCCGTTACTGTACTCCGCGGGCATCCAGGGCCCACAGAAGGCGGCACAGAGCACGGCGCAGGCAATGCCGCCGTAGTCGCCGAAGGCGAAGGCGGCATATATGATGGGGATGTAGTAGAAGTGCACGGCGATGCCGTTGGTGCCTGTGAGGTACACAAGCACCGAGACGGCACCGGCGACGAGCACCAGGGAGGCCACGGAGACCCCCCAGGGGACGTTTGCAATGCGGCGCACTGGCTCACCTCCTGGTTGTACCCAACGGCATCGAGCGGTCCGCGCCGCCGACGGCGCCGGCGGACGCGGGCTCAGCGCACTTTGGTACCGGGCTCGACGTCGCGGTCGAAAGTCACCAGCGCCAGCGGGACCTTGTCACCCGCCGCCAGAACCATCCCATTGGACTGGACCCCTCTGATCTTCGCCGGCTCCAGATTGGCCACAACCACCACGCTGGCGTCCAGTAGCTCCCTGGCGCCAAAGGCCTCGGCCAGCCCGGCCACCAGCGTCCGTGGCTCCTCCTCGCCGACATCCACCGTGAGCTTGTACAGCCGGTCCGCCTCCGGGACGCTCTCCACATCGATGATCTTGCCTACTCGCAGATCGAGCTGCGAGAACTGCTCGTAGGACACGGTAGCCACTTTCGGGCCCTCCTTGGGTGTCTCCTTCGCGCTCGGGGCCGCTTTGGCCTCCGCCTTCGCCTCGAGAGCCGACAAGTCCACGCGGGGGAAGATGGGCTCGCCCTTGGCCGTCATCGTCCCCGGCGGCAGCAGCCCTGCGCGACAGTTGTCCCAGGTCAGCAGGTCCTCCCGCCCCGCCAGCCCCAACTGCCGCCAGACCTGTTCGGAAGCCGCGGGCATCACCGGCGACAGCATCGTCGCCACGATGCGAATCAAGTCGAGAGTGTCGTACAACACCGCGCCCAACTCCGCCTGCCTCCCCTGCTTGTGCAGTGTCCACGGTTCCTTCTCATCGATGAACTTGTTCCCCGCCGCCAGCAGCTCCCACACCGTCTCCAGAGCGCCGCGAAAGTCGGCCCTCTCCAGCGCCGCCTCCACGCGTCCGCGCACGTCGGCCACCGACTCCGAGAAGGCGCCGGCGCCCTCGCCGGGCTCGGGAACGACACCGTCCAGATACCGCTGCACCAGGGGCAAGGAGCGGTTCAGGATATTGCCCAGGTCGTTGGCCAGATCGGCGTTGAACCGCCCCAGCAGAGCATGGGTTGAGAAGCTCCCGTCCAGTCCGAACTGCACCTCGCGCAACAGGAAGTAACGCACCGCATCCACGGCCACCTCCTGCGAGCAGCCCGACACCTCCGCCAGCCTGCTTGCCTCCTCGCGCAGGTACACCACGTTGCCCCGCGATTTGCTGATCTTGTCGCCCTTGTCCGAGACCCACCACCCGTGGGCCAGCAGCCTGCGCGGCAACGAAAGGCCCAGGGCCATGAGCATCGCGGGCCACAGGGTGGCGTGGAACCGGGGGAGGATGTCCTTGCCCATGAGCTGGGCATCCGGAGGCCACAACTCATCATCCAGCTCCGGATAGCCGGCGACGGTGAGGTAGTTGATGAGCGCATCGAACCAGACATAGACGACCTGGTCCTCATCCCCCGGAACCGAGACACCGAACCCGCCGCCGGCGCGGCTGATGCACATGTCCCTTAGCCCGCTCTCGATAAAGGCCACCACCTCATTGCGCCGTCCCTCGGGCTGGATGAACTCCGGGTTCTTGCGGATGTGCTCCAACACGGCCTCGGCGTAATGGGAGCTGCGGAAGAAGTACGCGGGCTGGGAGACCTCCTGCACCGGGCGGCCGCAGTCGGGGCAGTTCCCGTCCACCAGATCGCTCTCGCGCAGGTAGGTCTCGTCGGGCAGGCAGTACCAGCCCTGGTACTCGGAGCGATAGATGTCCCCGGTCTGCAGGAGCCTGTCAAACACATGGGCCACGGCGCGCCGGTGGGCGGGCTCCGTGGTGCGGATGAAGCGATCGTGCTCGATGTGCAGGGAGCGCCACGCCGTGGAGTACTCGGCCGCGAAGCCGTCGAGGAACTCCATGATCGGCCGCCCCGCCTCCTCGGCGGCCCGCACGTTCTTCTGGGCATGCTCGTCCACACCGGTGGCGAACAGGACCCTGCGGCCCCTCAGGCCCTGGTACCGAGCCAGCGTGTCGGCCATGATCGTGGTGTAGCCGGTGCCGATATGCGGCTTGGCGGTGACATAGTAGATCGGAGTGGTGATGTAGAAGGTCTTGTCCTCGCGCGGGTCTGAAGGCATCGTGGGTCCCCTATACTGTGAGAGCATGCGAAGCGCCACCGGCTGCGGCGCGATAGTGACGAGCAAGCCGCGGAGGGGCCAGCCGGCGGCTCCGGGGCATCCGCCGGCGACACCGCCGCGACTGTCGGGCACACGGCGACAACGACACCACCGGCCGCCGGACCCCTGAGGCCGTCCGCGCCCACAGGCGCAGGGCTTCCGGCGTCCGCGCGGGGCGGATAGGCGGCGCCGACCCGGGCGTCCAGAGCTAGCGGCGGCAGCCGGCGCAACTGGTGGCGGTGCAGGAGCCACAGCCGCCGCTGCCGGCCACGGAACTACCGGCACCGGAGCCGTCGCTGACACGGCCGGCACACACCGACATCATCCTGCGGCACCGGGCGCTGCCGCAGGAGGGGCATTTGGCTTCGGCGTCGCGGTCGCCACGGGAGCGCAACAGCTCAAACACTGCATTGCAGGACTTGCACTCATACTCGTACAGGGGCATCAGTCTGAACCTCCGTCGCTCTTTCCCCCGGCCCCACCGGGCTTCTCGCCGCCGGGCGTGGACGGCTTGCGCCTGCGCCAGCGCCGCGCGGAGGAACGCCTCTGCTCGTCTCCCGACCGCTCGCCGGCGCCGGACAACTCCTTGTCGCCACGCGAGGGCCTGTTGGCGGGACGGGACCCTTCGGGAGCCGCGGGCCCGGGCGTGCGGGCTTCGGGAGCGGTGCGCCCGGAGGGCGGGCGGCGCCGCGAGCGCGGCGTGGATTGCTGTCCCCCGTCCGTCGTGGGGCCCCCGGGCCCGGGCCCGGGACCGTCGGCCCCGACGGCCGAAGGCGCTCCCGCCTCCTGGCCCGCCGCCGCAGGGCGTTTCTTGCGCCTGCCGCGCCTGCGTTTCTTCTCCCCCGTCGCGCCCTCTGCGGGGGCCGACGCACGCTCCTCCGCCTCCCGGGTCTCGGCGGGCCTGTCCGCCTCCCGGGGCTTGTCCGGGGCCGTGGGCTCGGCTGCGGGCATGGGGGTCTCCGGCTCCGTCGGTCTGGAGCGACGTCCACGCCTGGGCTCGCGCATGGTGGCCTCGGGCACGGACTCCTCCAGGCTCGTGGAGCGCCGGGAGGGCGATGATCTCTCCGGCGATCGGCTCTCGGGTATCCTGGTCTGGGCAACCGGCGCCGTCGGCTCGGCCGGAGGCTGTTCGGAGACCAGCAGCCAGTGCCCGCGCATCTTGCGCAGATCCGCCGCCGGCACCTCCACCGACTGGATGCCGTCGCTGTCATGGAACTGTACGGTGACCATCTCGCGCAGCAGGGCGACGGCCTTGACCACGCCCACCTTCCCCTGCGCCCGAACCTCATCGCCGTTTTGCGGCAGCCGTGCGGCCAGCTCCTTGTACACCTCGTGCTCGAAGCGCAGGCAGCACATGAGGCGGTCGCAGATGCCGCTGATCTTGGCCGGGTTCAGCGGCATCCCCTGGTCCTTGGCCACCTTGATCCCGACGGGGTCGAAGGTGCGTAGCCACTGGGCGCAGCACAGCGGCCGCCCGCAGGGGCCCAGACCGCCGATCATCTTCGCCTCGTCACGAACACCGATCTGCCTCAGCTCGATGCGACAGTGGAAGGTCTCCGCGAGGTCTCGCACCAGGGCGCGAAAGTCCACCCGCCCCTCGGCGCTAAAGAAGAACACCAGCCGCTGCCCATCGAAGGTGTAGTCGGCATCGATCAGCTTCATCGGTAGGCTGTGCTCGGCGATCTTCTTGTTGCACAGCGCCTCGGCCTCGCGTTCGCGCTCGCGCAGGCGCTCCTCGCGCCGTACATCGTCCTTGGTGGCTCGTCGGACCAGGGGCTTGAGCGGCTTGCCCCTCTCGTCCTTGTCCAGATGCCGCTTGACCACGACAACCTCGCCGATATCCACCCCACGTTCTGTACGGGCCAGCACGCGGTCACCCGGAGTGACACGTACCCCGTTGGGAGCGAAGGAGTACACCTTGCCGCCCCTGCGAAAGGTGACACCGACCGCCCTGGCCTCCTGCTGCTCTCGCTTGGTACATTCTGCCATATACCTGTCCGCCCGTCTGGGATGTCACTAGTGCCTACATGGGCGCACTGCTTGACGTTTGAAGCAAGCCCCGGGGCCGCAATCCCGCCGTTCGCCACCCCGTGGGTCGGGCTCTCCACTCAGATTGTGCGGGTTGCGGGCGGGCGCCGACTGACGTCGCCTCATCCCCCGCACAGCTTTGTGGCGAGGCTCTGGGTCGTACCTCCCCCGGCCCGCGGCGGGATCGAGGCGGTGCCGTAGCGCCGGCGGCCCGCAACGGCCGGGACCGCACCCCGGCCCTCCCCGCAGGCGGAGGGAGCACGGCCAACGGCTCCTCACCCTTGGCCCCTTACTCCGCCGAAGATCGGAGACGGGCCAGGGGAGACAGTTCCGCCGAGCCGGATCGATCATCCCGCCCGCGGCTTCGGCGAGATGCAGCTTGGGTGCGTTGCCGCACAGTCTGGCCATCAGCCCGAGGGGACCATCTGAGCCGGGGTCTTGCGACCCCTGCCGTTTTGCTGGGCCGCGCGTTCCTGCAGGGTGGCCAGCAGGTCCAGCACCGCCTTGACCGTCGCCTCCGCGTCCTGGCGATCGTAGCCGAAGGATATCTGGATGGGTGCGAAGGAGGGCCTGAGCAGTGTGGGACGCGCTCCCTGCCTGGCCTGGCGCAGCGTGGGCTTGTAGAGCCCCTCCAGGACGCGCAACTCCCTGGGGCTCAGTCGAGCCTCCTCCAGGAGACGGACGTTGATACGCCCGGCCTGGGCTGAGATGTCCGCGACGCCCGCGGCCATGGCGGCGAGGCGGATGCGCACCAGCTTCACCAGATTCTCCACCGGCGTCGGCATCTCACCGTGACGGTCGATGGTCTCGGCCCGGAGGCCCTCCAGCTCCTGAGCGGTCTCCACGGCGGCCAGGTGCCTGTAAAGCTCGATGCGCTGGTTCTCGCCGGGCACATAGCCGGCGGGGATGACCGCCTCGATCGGCAGGTCGACGGAGGGCATGTCCTCGGCCTCGCGCACCTTCTCGCCCCGCAGGGTCTTCACGGCATCGGCCAGCATCCGGCAGTACAGGTCAAGCCCCACGGCGTCCATGTGCCCACTCTGCTGAGCCCCCAGGATGTCGCCGGCACCGCGGATCTCCAGGTCGCGGAGCGCGATCTTGTAGCCGCTGCCGAGCTGGCTGAACTCCTCGATGGCGTTGAGACGCTCCTCGGCCTCCTGACTCATGCGTTCGGGGTAGCGGTACATCAGGTACGCATAGGCCTGGCGGGTGGCCCGCCCCACGCGCCCCCGGAGCTGGTACAGTTGGGCCAGTCCGAGGCGGTCGGCGTCATCGATGATGATGGTGTTGGCGTTGGGCACGTCCAGGCCGTTCTCGATGATCGTGGTGCAGACCAGCACGTCGAACTCCTCGGCATAGAACGCCAGCATGATCTGCTCGAGGTCTTCCTCCTCGAGCTGCCCGTGGGCCACGGCCACGCGGGCCTCCGGCACCAGCCGCTGCACTCCGGCGGCCACGTGCCCGATGGACTTGACCCGATTGTGCACGAAGTACACCTGCCCGCCCCGGTCCAGCTCGCGCCTGACCGCTTCGGCGATCAGACTGTCATCGCGCTCGCGCACATACGTCCGCACCGCCAGCCGTCCCTGAGGAGGATCGTTGATGAGCGATACCTCCCGGATGCCCGAGAGCGCCATGTTCAAGGTTCGCGGGATGGGTGTGGCCGTCAGGGTGATGACATCCACGTTCTCTCGCAGCTTTTTGAGGCGCTCCTTTTGTTTTACCCCAAACCGCTGCTCTTCATCGACCACCAACAGGCCCAGGTCGCGGAAATCGATGTCCGCCATGAGCAGGCGGTGGGTGCCGATGACGATATCGACCTGGCCCTCCTTGATCCCGGCGATGGACTTGAGCTGCTCGGACTTGTCCCTGAAGCGGCTGAGCATCGCGATCTCCACGGGATAGCGCGACAGCCGCTCGCGGAAGGTGTTGAAGTGCTGCTGGGCCAGCACCGTGGTGGGCACCAGGACGGCCACCTGCTTGCCGTTGAGCACCGCGGCGAAGGCGGCACGGATGGCCACCTCCGTCTTGCCGTACCCCACGTCACCACAGATCAGGCGGTCGGTGGGCACCGGCTTGCGGAGATCCTCGTACACATCCAGGATCGCCTGGTACTGGTCGGGCGTCTCCTCGAAGCGGAAGGAGTTCTCCAGCTCTCGTAGCCACGGGGAATCCGTGGACAGGGCGGTACCCAGGGAGGACTCCCGCGCGGCATACAGCTTCATCAGCTCCCTGGCCAGAAGCTGCGTAGATTTGCGGGCCCGCTTCTTGCTCTGTTCCCAGCGCCCACTCTTGAGCGCCGTCACCGCCGGACCGCCGCCCTCCGACCCGATGTACTTCTGCACCCGGTCGAGCTGGGTGACCGGCACGTAGAGTTTGTCCTGCTCGGCGTACTCCAGTACAAGGTAGTCTCGCTCGATGCCCCCCACGGTCTGCTTCGACAGCCCCTTGTACACGGCGATACCGTGGTTGATGTGCACCACGTGGTCGCCCTCGTGCAGCTCGCGCAGGGTAAGCAGCGAGAACCCCGGCCGGTAGGTGGGCTCCTCGGGGCGCCGCAGCTTGCGCCAACCGTAGATCTCGCGGCCCGTGAGCACTACCAGCTCGCCGGAAGGGAAGTTGAACCCGCCGGTGATCTCCATCTGCGCCACCGTCACATGGCCCTCCGCGAGCCGGTCCAGTGTCTCGGTGTGCGTCACGTCGGAGAGCCCGCGCTGCCGGAGCACCTCGGCCGTCTGCGCCGCGTCGTTGGAGCACACCAGCACCCGGCGGCCCTCGTGCTGCCACTCATCCAGCCCGGCCACCAGCAGCTCCAGCTTCCCGCCGAAGCTCTCCACCGGTGGCGTTCGGAACACCATCACCTCCGCCCCCGGCGCCCACGGCACCTCGCGCTGCAGGGTTGTCAGGTAGACGGTGGGGTGCTCACGCCCCGGGGCCACGAGGTACTTGGCCACGAACTTGGCGAAGGGCATGCAGGCCGTGTCCGGCAGCCGCAGATGGCTGCCGAGCTTCAGCCCCTGGCGATAGGCCTTCTGCACGTCGGTCTCGAACTGGTCGGCGTGCGACTGCAGCCTGACGGGCTCGTCCACGATCACGTGGGCCTCGGGAGGCAGGTAGTCGCAGAGGCTGTCGGGCGCGGAGTAGATGAAGGGCAGATAGTGGACCAGGCCGGCGGAGGGCTTCAGTTGCACGAGCTGCTCGAGGTCCTGGTCCATCCGCTCCTTGAGCCTCGTGGCCTCGCGCTGCTTGCCCTGCTCGTTGAGGTGATCCAGCTCGCGACGGAAGGCGGTCCGGATTCCGGGCAGTGCCCGCGCCACGGCCTCCCGGGTGAGCAGGAGCTCCCCCGCCGGGCCGAGCCCCACGCGCTCGATGTGCTCCGTCGAGCGCTGGGTAAGGGGATCGAAGTGCCGGATCGTGTCGATCTCGTCGCCGAAGAACTCGATGCGCACCGGCAGCGGGCTGGTGGGAGGGGACACGTCGAGGATGCCGCCGCGCACCGAGAACTGACCCGTGTCGTCCACCAACTCCACCCGCTCGTATCCCAGCTTGAGCAGCGCATCCACGATGTCATCGCGGTCCACCGAGCTGCCCGTACGGACCTCCCGACGGGCCTGGGCCAGCACCTGCCTGGGAGTGGTCAGGTGCAGGAGGGCGCTGACGTTGGCGATGACGATAGTGGGAACCCCGGCGCAGAGGCGGTCCAGCACATTGAGCCGGTCGCGGATCGCCTCTCGCTCCGGCTCGACGCCGTCGTACAGGGCCGACGCCACCGAGGGGTACCGCAGGACTCTCCGGGCGCCCGCGGGCGCTCCTGTCTCGCCCAGGAAGGCCCGCAGATCCTCGCAAAGAGCCGTGGCCCGCTCCTCGTTGTACGTGGCGACCAGCGCGGTCTGCGAGGGGTCGGCCAGTATGCCCGCGCACAGGAGGGCCTTGCCGGCACCACTGACGCCCTCCACGCAGACGGCCCCGGCCGGCGTCCGCAACCTCGTGGAGAGATCGCCGAACTCCGCCGCCCGGTCCAAACAGGCCTGCAGCCCCTGGGGGAATGTGGGTGTCGATGCCATGACTCTAAAGCAACGCAGAAAGCCCGAGGAACGCTCGGGCTGGCAGGCGCGTACCGTGCGGCGGCCGCCTCCGCCACGGATTGTGTGGCCCTCGGAAGGTCGGTTCCGTCCGGCGGCCGAGGAGCCGCGCCCCGGCGCGCTCCTTGTTGGCCGCTGAACAACCTAACTGCCTGGAAGGCCACGCGCCCGAAAGACACCGGCCTTCCGGGCCGCGGGGCCGCTCGTTCAGTGGGATGACGTGGTCGGCGAGCAGTCACGAACGCCAAATCCGGCGGCCCTGTGGGCCTGCTCCCACGCCAACGCTCCTGCGCCGTAGATTCCGGCGAGATTCCCGAACCGCGCCGGGACGATCTTGCTCACATCAAAGCCGCTGATCAAACTGCGTGCAGCGACGGTGCGGCGGATGGGGCCAAAGAGCACATCACCGGCGGCCGCGATCCCCCCGCCCAGGACGATCAGGTCCGGGTCGGTGAGAACGATGCAATTGCACAGGGCCACGCCGATGTGGAAGCCGATGCGCTCGTAGACGGAGACGGCCGCCGCGTCGCCCTCCTCGGCGGCCCGTGCGACCACCTCGGGAGTGAGCGCCTCCTGGTCGCCGGCAACCAGCTCGGTCAGGAGCGTCGGCCTGCCGCTCTGGATCTCGGAGGCCGCCAGGTCGATGATGGCCTGCTTGGCCGCCACGGCCTCGAGGCAGCCGAAACAGCCGCAGCCGCACTTGCGTCCATTGGGGTCGATGATGATGTGGCCGACTTCGCCGAGGATCTGCCGCGGCCCCCGGACCACCTCGTTACACAACGCCACCCCGCCGCCGATCCCGGTGCCGAGGGTAAGCATCAGCATGTTTGCCACGTTTCGCCCCGCACCCCAGCGCAACTCGGCCAAAGTGGCGCAGTAGGCGTCGTTTTGTAGCGAGACCTCTGCCCCGTCCAGATACCTGGAGACCGCCGCGGTCAGGGCATAGCCCGCCAGGCAGTGGATGTTGGGCGCATGCTTCACCACACCGGTGTCCGGGTCCACAGGGCCGGGAAAGCCGATGGCGACTCCGACCACCTCGTCCAGCGGCGCCTCCACCGCAGCCATCTGCTCCCGGGCCGCCTCCGCCAGCGCCCGGGCGATCAGCTCCGGGTCCCCCGTGCTCGGGGTGTCCTGGGAAGCATGGCACAGGGCCTCGCCCGACTGGGTGAAGACACCGACTGTGAATGTCGTCCCGCCCAGGTCAATGCCAATACCGTAACTACCTGCTTGCTCCACCTGCGCACTCCCTGATGCCTACCAGCTTCGGCGCCCTCGTGGTGTGGCCGCGCTCGTTTCCGGTGTGTTCTTGTCTACTGATCGCCAAAGGGGTCTTCCTCGAAATCCGCCACAGGCGGGGCCTCGGCGGCACCCGCATTTCCCTGATAGCCACCGCCCTGGTACCCGCCGGCCGGGTAGGCCCCCCCGGCCGGCGCCGGCGCGCCCTGCGGCGCGGCGCCCTGCGGCGGCGCCGACACGCCTCGAGCGGCCCGGCGGCGCTCCGCCTCCTGGCGGCTCTCCAGGGCCTGCACCGAGTTGGCGATGACCTCCACCGAGTAGCGTCGCTGACCGTCCTGGGTCTGCCAGGTTCGCGACTGGATACGGCCCTCAACCCCAACAAGCGAGCCCTTGTCCATGAACTGCGCCACAAACTCCGCCGTCTTGCCGAAAGTCACGATGTCCAGGAAGTCTGTCTCCTCCTGGCCGTCAGCGCCCTTGCGCTGCCGGTTCACGGCCAGCCGGAAGTTGGTCACAGCCGTCCCGCTGGTGGCGTAGCGCATCTCCGGATCGTTGGCGATACGTCCGACCAGCACGCATGAATTGATCATGGCTCTCCCCACTCCCTTTTGGGCGGCGTGTTCACACTTCGCCCGGCTCAGGCTCGACCGGGCACCTACTCTTGCGCAGACGGTTCCCGCCCTTGTGGATGGGAACCGTCCGGTCAGTCCGTATCCTGGGCCAATCGACGCAGCAAGGGTCAGGATCGCCAGGCGTACCGCGTCTCGACTACTCCTCGGGCTGCTCGGGCTCGGCGGCCTCCGGCTCGGCGGCCTCGGGCTCGGCGGCCTCGGGCTCCGCGGTCTCGGGCTCCGCGGTCTCGGGCTCCGCGGTCTCGGGCTCCGCGGCCTCCGGTTCGGCGGTCTCGACCACCTCGTCGGCCACGGCCTCCTCCGGAGCGACCTCCTCGGCCACGGGCTGCTCGGCGATCTCGGCAGCGGCCTCTTCGCCCTCGGCGATCTCCTCGCCACCCTCCGCAGCCTCGGCCTCCTCGGCGACCTCAACCTTCTTGCCCACGATCATCTTCGGGTTGGCGACCACGACGGTGCCGCGCACGATGTCCTCGCTCAGCTCGAACTCGCGTTTGATCTCGTCCACTGCTGTGCCGGTACCGGTGAAGTACATGACCCGGTAGATTCCGTCGCGGTGGCCTTTGATCTCATAGGCCAGCCGACGGCGAGCGAACTCATGCACGGACTCGAACTGCGCGCCGGCGCTCTCGATACCCGCCTTGAGGCGCTCCTCGATGGCCGCGATCTCCTCGTCGGAGAAGCTGCTATCGAGGATGTACATCGCTTCATACAACTGGGTCTTCTGACTCATCGTCTCTGGGAACCATCCTTCCCCTGGTCTGCTGGCTCCGACGCGCAAACGAGCGTCAGAGCAGGAAGGGCCTTCCGCCCTCTCTGTCGGCCGGAGGCTTACCGCCAGGCACACGGCCGGCAACCCCGATCCTAACCTGCGAAGTATATCACACAGGCCGCGGCCGGTGCAACGGCGTTGACACGGGTCAGTTGACGTGTCCCCGAGCACCATATACAATCGCCGTGGCGGGCCACAGGCTTCGCCCATGGCCGGCTCAGGGCCGAGGGGCACTCTCGCCGGCGAAACCGAGCGGCCGCCCCCCTGGCGCCGTGAGCCTCGTTCTCGATCTCTGGGAGGGATAGCCGGTGAAACGCGTCCTAGTTGTGGCTGCTGCAGCCCTGTGCCTGGCCGTACCCGCCTTCTCGTCGTACAGCATCGCCACCCCCGTGGCCGTGCCCGTCGGTGACTTCGGCTGGGGCCTGGTGTTCTCACCCGCCGAAGGCGACCCCGGATCGCCTGTCATGCTCTGGGTCATCCCCGGAGGGTCCTATCCCGGTGGAACCGCCGCCACACGCTGCGCCGAGGTGCGGCGCCGGTTCGTCGAGCGCGCCCCGATGCTGCAGGGCGGTGCCGCCGTCGGCCACATCTACGCCGCCAGCAATGTGGGACTGGACGACTGGTCCGTGATTGTCGAGGGCTTCGAGAACGGCAAGTGGGTGCAACTGGAGATGATCACGGTGGACAAGCGCACCGCGTCTCCCTACGGCGCCACGCCCAGGGCGTTGGCCGAGTTCTGGGCCGCGCGTCTGAAGGCCCTGACCATGGCGGGCACCGCCGGCTGTCCCGAGGCATGGACCGACGCACTCTGGGCCCACTGGCGCAACTGGCAGGTTTCGCCCAAGTGGCATGGTAGCTATACCCAGCCCCCCGTCACCACCAGCAAGTGACACCTCGGCCCCGAGGGGCCGGTGTAGCGGCGAAGCGCCGGTGAGACCACCGTGCGCTTCGCCTTCGTGTCCGCGACCACGGCCGGCGGCCAATGCCCATGATCTCATCCCACAGCCGCGACGGAGCATTCCCCCTGCCCGGCGTCCTGCTGCTCCTGTATTGCCTTGCCGCCCCGGCGAGCGGTCTCGCTCAGGCGCCGCGCGAGGCGGCGGTCTACCGCCTGGGCGCCGTGGGCTGCCCGGAGCAGGAGGCGGCGCAGGTCACGGAGGCGCTGGGCCGTGAGCTGGCCGGATGGGAGTACTTCGACGCCCTCTGGCAGGTTCCCGACAGCGAGGTGAGCGGCGCCGATGTCATGAGCTCCAAGGACCCCTGCAACGCCTTCCCGGCGCTGCCGGACAGCGGGGTCTTGCTCCGAATCTCCGGCGCCGTGGTTCTCTCTGCCGATGGCGAGCGGCACATCCAGATCATTGCCCGCCGCCGCGACCTCCCCGCCCCCCTCACGCCGCAGAACGTCCACGAGCCGTCGGCCACACTGGGTCTGGGCCTACCAATTCCCTGGGAGGCCGAGGCTCCGGTGCCCGTCGACCGACTAGTGGCCGAGTGCGCTCGCGCCATGGGGCCGCTGGGGCGGGTTGCGGCCACCTCGCGCCTGGGCGGAGAGCTTGCGGTGAGCCTGGAGACCTGGGCGCCTCTGCCCCCCGGTCGGTATGCTGTGTGCCAGGCCGTGGGCACGGGGCGGCGGGCCTGCCTGACGCGTACCGTGGGGCTCATCACTCTGGGCGGCGAGATGCAGGGCACGGCCCGGCGGCCGGTGAGCTCAGTCCTCGGTTCGCTACACAGCGGTCTGTATCTGGCGCTGATGGCACCTCTTCCCCTGCAGTGGCCCATCCTGGCGGTGCCCGCGGTCCTGCACTCCGACCCGCCCCTCTCCGCGGTCTCGCTGGATGGCCGGCTGCTGGGCACTACTCCCTGCCTGACCGCGCTGCCTGCCGGCACGCGAACGGTCTCGGTGTCTGGCCCCGACGGGTCTGTGGAGCCGTGCGGTCTGCCACCGGCCGGCGCCGAGCCCCTCAGCCTGCGCCTGACCCCGCGGCCATCCACGCCCCCCGGCCCGGCGCCGGAGTCGGTGCTCTCGCCCCCAACCGCACCGGGGCCGCTGGCGGTGGCCGTGAACCTCCCGCTGGAGCCGGGACCGGCACCCCAACCGGGCCCGGAGACCGACCTGCGGGCGCTATCCCATGCCGAGCTGCCCGCCGGAAGCCTGTGGCCCTCCTATCCCGAGCCCCGCCGCCTGGCGGCCCTGACCTTCGACGACTACCCCTCCGAGGGGCTCTCCGGCCACCTGCTCACGGTGCTGAGACAAAGCGAGGTGAAGGCCACCTTCTTCGTCATCGGCCACAAGGCGGCGAGGATGCCGTACCTGCTGCGCCGGGCCGTGGCCGAGGGCCATGTGCTGGGCAACCACACCTACGACCACAAGCGCCTCGGCACTGCGAGCTGGGCCCAGGTACATGACCAGATCACCCGCTGCTCGCAGGTGGTGCGGAGGATCACGGGTGCGGACACTCGGTACTTCCGCCCCCCGGGCGGCCAGACCAGCAGCACGCTCCACGCCGTCCTGCCTACCCTGGGGATGACGCTGGTGATGTGGGATGCCGCCACCCCGGATTTCACCAATCCACCGCCGGAGCAGATCGTGGAGGGCATTCTCGGCGCCTCCCAGGGACGCGGCAGGCTTGTCATCAACCTGCACGACGGCCATCTGTCCACGATCCAGGCGCTCCCCGAGCTGATCCACCAGCTCCGCCTCCGCGGCTACCGGTTCGTCACCATCGACGAGCTCCTCGGACGCCCCTGACCGCGCCCTCGCCATTCGCCGCACCCTCCTTCGGCAGTCGCTCTCGCCGGGGCAGGCCGCACGCTTCCCGCCGCCGTGCGGAGGTCGATCCCGGCCGGCCGACGAACGTGCCATGCAGCTCACGACAGATAGCTTCGGCGTCGCGCAAGCCTCGGGGGCGGGGAGTTCAGATGGGCGATTGTCTTGTTCTGTGTGGCCCGGCCGGCAGCGGCAAGACCACCCGGCTGTTGGCCGAGTACCGGCGATGTGCCGCCACCCATGGCGACGACGGCGTGGCGCTGATAGTGTCCACGGGCACGGCGGCGGCGCGGGCCATGGATGCGCTGGCCTTCGCCGAGCCGCGGCACGGGCTGTTTGATCCCCGAGTCTTCACCTTCCCCACCCTTGCCGAGGCGCTCCTGGACGCCAACCACCGTCCCGTGCGTCGCGTCTCTCGCGCCCAGCGTCAACTCCTCCTCACCCACGCGGTTGGCACACTGGCGCGGGCGGGGAAGCTCTCCTACCTGGCCCGAGTCGCCGATCTCGCCGGCTTCGCCGGAGCCGTCGGAGAGATCATCGAGGAGCTCAAGCGCGCGGCCGTGGACCCACCGACTTTCGCGGCCATTGCCGGAGCGCAGCTTTCCACCCATCCGGCCAATGACGACCTCACCGCCATCTACGCGCTGTACCAGTCCATCCTGCTGGACCGCGGGCTGTACGACGACACCGGGGCCTTCTGGGAGGCGCGAGATCTCCTGCGCCAGGGCAAACTGCGCCCCCTGGACCGCACGCGCCTGCTGCTCATCGACGGATTCTCGGAGTTCACCATCACGCAGCTTGAGATGCTTCAGTTGCTCAGTGGGCATGTGGAGCGGATACTGGTGAGCCTGTGTATCGGTCCGGACCGGCAGGACGGGCTGTTCTCGCGCAGCCGCCAGACCCTGGACCAACTCATGGCGTCGCTCCCCGGCACGGCCCAGCAGTGGTTGACGGCACCGGACCCTACCTCCGCTCTGCGGGCCCTGGGCGACAGAGTCTTCTCCCAGAGCACTGCGGCGAGTCTGCCGGATGACGGCAGCCTGCGGCTCATCGGCGCCCCCGGGGTCCGCGGGGAGGTGCGCCTCATCGCGCGGCGTGTCAAGGAGCTGCTCCTGCAGGGGACGCCACCGGGACGCATCGGCGTCCTGGTGCGCTCCCTGGACGGGTACGAGGCGGCCTTTGCCCAGGTCTTCGCGGAGTTCGGCATTCCCCTGGAGATCAGCCGGGGCCAACCGCTCTCCCGCTGCCCGGCGGTGCAGGCCGTCTTGGATATCCTGGACATCGTCTCCGGCGACTGGCGCCGGGACGATGTGGTCAAGCTCGTGAACAGCAACTACGTCGACCTGGGCCGCCGAGGCGACGTGGATGGGTTCGAGGCCCTGGCGCTGCAGGCACGCATCATCGGCGGTCGCGACAACTGGCTGCCACAACTGGAGGTCCTCTTTCAGCGGCTCCAACGGCGACTGGAGCGTGCCGCCGAGGCCGGCGCGGAGGATGAGGACCAGGAGCCCACGCAGAGCCCGGCTCAACTACGGCATACCATCGACGCTCTCGAGGGCGCCAGGGCGCTGTTCATCCGTCTGACCGAGATACTCGACCCGCTGGCCGCCGCCGGTACTCTCACCGACGGCATTGCCGCCCTGTCCCGGGCCGTGGGCGAGCTTGGCATTCTCGCGCGTGCGGTCAAAGAGGGCCCCTCGGTTGCCGGCACGGCCCGAGACCTGGCCGGCCTGCAGGAGCTGTGCGAGTTGCTGCGGGAAGCCGGGGAGGCCCCGGCGGTGCTCGGGATCGCCGATGAGCCCGGGCCGGCGGGCCTCAGCGGCTACATCAGGGACCTGTGCACCCGGGAGAGACTCCCGGCGCGCCGCGGGACGGGCACCTCCGTGCAGGTGATGGAGATCCTCCAGGCCCGGGAGCTTGCCTTTGACGAGGTCTTCATCGCCGGACTGTGCGAGGGTTCCTTCCCCCGCGGGCGACGCCAGGACCCCTTCTACCACGATGAGCACCGCCGCCACCTAAACGCCGCTCGCCCCGTGCTCTCCGAGCGCCTCCCGCAGCAGGCCCACGAGAGCTTCCTGTTCTACGTGGCCCTCACTCGCGCCGCCCGCAGAGTCACCCTGAGCTACCCCACCAGCGACGCCGCCGGCTCACCCATCCTGCGCTCGTACTATGTGGACGAGGTGCTGGCGCAGTACGCCGACCCACCGCGGTTGGAGGCGGTCGCGCTCTCGCAGACCACCCCCGAGCCGCAGGAGGCCTGTGCGCCCCGGGAGCTGCTGGAAGCCACGGCCGCCGCCCACCGACGCGCAAAGCCCGACCCCGCGGCATTGGCGGTGGCGCGCCGTGTGGCCGGGCAACTCCTGGGGCACATCGGTCATGGGGTCCGAGTGGCCCGGACGCGGGACTCGTTTACTCCCCCCGATCGCTACGACGGTGTCATCTCCGCTCCCACCGCCCTGGCCCTGCTCCGCGCACGCTTCGGCCCCGAGCATCACTTCAGCGCCGGGCAGTTTGGCGAGTACGGCACCTGTCCGCTGTCCTTCTTCTTCGGCCGCGTCCTGCGTCTGGAGCCCTCCGAGGAGCCCTCCGAGGAGATCAGCCATCTGGACCTGGGCTCTATCCTCCACCACATCCTCAGGGACTTCTACAAGGAGCGCCTGGCACGAGACGGCGGCCGCCCGCTCTCCGCCGGCGAGCTGGATGAGGAGACACTGCGCCTCATTGGCCTGACCGCCGAGGAGTTCAAGCGCTGGCGGCGCTCGCTGGGGATCTCGGTGCACCGCAAGCTGTGGCAGCTCACCGCCGCCGGCGTCCGCGACGATCTGCAGGCTCTCCTGCAGTTCGAGGTCGCCGAGGGCGAGAAGAACCCCAGAGCGGTGTGGGGCTGTGAGATCCCCTACGGGATGGAGGGCGAGTTCGACGTGGGAGAGGGCCACGAGCCCGTCCTCGTCGAGGGGCGCATCGACCGCGTGGACATCCTTCACGGCACCGACCCGCTTGCCTTCGTGGTCATCGACTACAAGACGGGGGCAGGCAAGTCCCGGCGAGAGGTCATTCACGGCCGGGACTTCCAACTGCCCCTGTATTGCCTGGCGGCCGCGGAGCTGGTGTTCGCCGACACCGAGGCGCAGCCGGCCTGGTGGGGCTATCAACGGGTGAGACGACCCATCAAGCTCGATGGCCGCGCCTATGCCGAGGACAAGAACGAGCAGGTCAGTCTGGAGACCCTGATGGAGGTGGCCCTGGGCTACATGCGGCAGTACGCCGAGCAGATGCGCAGCGGGCGCTTTCCCCTGCCCGTGGAGAGATGCCGGGCCACCTACTGTCCCTTCAGAGCCATCTGCCGGTACGACGCCCAGCGCGTGGCGCGAAGGACCGCCGGGGAGGGAGCCAGGTGACCGGAGAGCCCCGGCGGCCGGCGGATCAGGCCGCCCGCGATCAGGCCGTCAACACCGTGGACGCCCACCAGTTCCTGGACGCCGGCGCCGGCTGCGGCAAGACCCGGGTCCTGGTGGACCACTACCTCAAGATCATCGAGCAGACGCCGGGCATCGGGCTGCAGCAGATCATCGCCGTGACCTTCACCAACAAGGCCGCCACGGAGATGAAGGACCGCGTCCGCCGGGAGTGCCTCACGCGCGCCGTCCGCCCCGACGGGAAGCGCTGGGAGCAGGTGGCCCGCGACCTCGAGGCCGCTCCCATCGATACCATCCACGGTCTGTGCAGTCGTATCCTGCGCGAGAACGCCGTGCCCGCCGGAGTGGACCCCGCCTTCTCCGTCCTCGAGCCCGTCGCCGCCTCCCTCCTCCTCGAGGATGTCGTGCGCCGCAGTCTCCTCGACCGCCTGGACGCCGAGGTTGACAGCGCTTCGCGCCTGGTCTTCACCTACGGACTGCGCGCCACCTGCGCCGCGGTCGCGAGTATGATCGGCGACCGCGCCCGCATGCCGAAGGCCTTCCTTACCCCCCCCGGGCCCTCCGCCGAGGAGGTACAGGCCGACTGGGACAAGCGCGCCGCGGACGCCGTGAGGCTGCTTGTGCATCTGCTCGTGCGCCGCCCCTCCTGGACGGCCGCCGTAGCCACGCTCAGTAGCCACTCCTCCACCAATCCCGACTGCTTGCTGGACAAGCTCCGCCAGTTCCGTCTGGCCCAGTGCTCGCGGATTGCCGACGAGACCCGCGTCCTGGGCGACCGCCTCCAGGCGCTGAGCGTGCTCTCCCACGGAACGGTCAAGACCAAGGGCGCCCAGGGCTGGTCCACCGACGACGAGATCGAGGCCGTCGCCGACGCCCTGCGCAGCTTCAGCGTGAAGACCGGGGTCAATCACCCGCTGATCCTGCGGGTCATCGCCGCCGCGCAGGGCGACCCGTCCCCCGAGTTGGCTCAGCTCACCAGCGCCCTGGGCCAGGAGGTCGGCGCCGCCCTCGAGGCCTACGAGGCCGCCAAGCGTCGTACCGGTGGGCTTGACTTCGAGGACCTCCAGCTCAGGGTCGCGGACCTGTGGGAGCAGCGCCCCGAGGTGCTCGCCCAGTACCGCGCCCGCGTGCGCCACGTGCTCATCGACGAGTTCCAGGATACAGATTCCCTGCAGACCAAGATCCTGTGGCCTCTGCGCGATGACGGAGCGAAGCTCTTCGTGGTGGGTGATGTCAAGCAGTCCATCTACCGCTTCCGCAACGCCGACGTGACCGTGTTCAACGCCACCAGGGAGAAGATGGCCGCGGACCCATCCAGCCAGGTGCTGCGGCTCGCGGTGAACTTCCGCTCCACCCCGGCGCTCACGGGCCTTTACAACTCCCTGTTCTCCCACCCGGCCGTGATGGGCGCCGAGGCGCAGGAGCCGTTCGAGGCCCGCTACGAGCCGATCTCCTCCTTCCGCCGTGACGGCGCCGCCCGGGCCCTGGAGATGCACGTGGTCCTGGCCGAGGACGGGCAGGAGGCCGACGAGGAATCCCTGTCGCTGCAGCGGTTGCGCGAGACCGAGGCGCGCCTGCTGGCCCGCAGAATCGTGGAGTTGGTGGCCGAGCCCGACGAGATCACCGTCGGCGAGGACGGCCGCTCCCGGCGACCCCGCTACGGCGACGTGGCCATGCTGTTTCGCTCCACCCCGGACATGCCGGTGTACGAGAGGGCCCTCAGAGACGCCGGGGTGCCGTACTACGTCATCGCCGGCCGGGGTTTCTACGGGCGCCAGGAAGTCCGGGATGTGATGAGCTGCCTCAGCGCGCTGGAAAACCGCTGCGACGATGTGGCGCTGGTGGGCACGCTCAGGTCGCCGCTGTTCTCGGTCTCCGACGAGGGGCTTGTGTGGCTGGGGCAGATGCCGGGGAGCTGGTGGCAGCGCCTGCAGGCCATGCGCGAGCCACCGGCGGACGGACCGGCGGCCGGCCTCTCTCCGGAGGATGCGCGGCAACTGCGCTTCGCCGCCGAGGTACTGGACCGGTTGCGGGCCGAGAAGAACCGCATGACGCTGTCGCAGCTCGTGGATGAGATCATCCACCGCACCGGCCTGGCCGCCATCCTGGCCTCCCAGTTCGGCGGCGATCAGATGGTCTCGAACCTGCGCAAGCTCTCGGACATCGCCGCCGAGTTCGAGCACTCCGGCAACTACAGCCTGCGCGGGCTGCTCAACTGGCTGCGCGACCTGGTGGTTCGCGAGGAGCGCGAGGGCCAGGCGGCCGTGCGAGAAGAGAGCAGCGACGTGGTCAAGCTGCTCACCATCCACGCGGCCAAGGGCCTCGAGTGGCCGATCGTCATCGTCCCCGACCTTTCCCGCGGCTCCCGGGGCACGGGCGGAGGGGTGTACATCTCACATCCGAGATGGGGCGCCGTGGCCCGGCCCAGGGGCGAGGAGAGCCCGATCCAGCCCGCGGTGGCCGAGGCCATCGTGCTCCTGGAGGAGGCCGAGGCGCTGGCCGAGGCCCGACGCGTGTTCTATGTGGCCTGCACCCGCGCCCGTGACCTGCTTGTCCTCTCATCGCCACGGGCTCACTCCCGCCGTGGGGCCGCCTCGCCCCTGGACTGGCTGGCCCAGGCCTTTGGCCTCGACCTTTCCCAGCCCGGGGAATCGACCCTCGGCGAGGGCTCCTGGACCGGCACGGCCAGGATCGTGGCCGGGGCCGAGGTCCCGGCCCTCACGCCTGACTCGGGGCCACGGCCGGACGAGGCCGCCTCCTCCGGCGCCCCCGACCCTGAGACCATCGAGGCACTTGCCCGCCGGGTCGGCCCGCTCCCGGCGCACACCGCCGCCCGTGTCCGCTTCAATGCCACGGAGTTGGCCGTCTACCTCCAGTGTCCGCGACGCTACGAGCTCCGCTACCTGCGGGGCGCGCCCGAGACGGCCCCCACCTTGCCGTCTCTGGACCCCAATGAGCCCCTGAGCCCCACCGAGCTGGGTGACGTCGTGCACCGACTGCTGCGCATCGTGGGTACCGGCGGGTCGCCCCGCCTGCGCGAAGCGCTGGAGCAAAACCTCGGCCTGGACGTGCAGGCGGCCCGCAGGCTCGTGGCCGCCGGCGAACGCGTGCGCGCCATGCTCGAGGCGTATGTGCAAAGCCCCCTGTACCTGGAGCTGGTCGCCCCCTGCAGCCGGCTGCGCACGGAGATGACTGTGCTGACCGCGGTGGACGACGTGCTCTTGGAGGGCAAGATCGACGCCCTGGTGGAGGACCGGGCCGGAGCTTTGCATGTCCTGGACTACAAGACCGGCCGCGAGCGCCCTCAGACGGCGGCTACCTACGAGTTCCAGCTCGGACTGTATTGCGCCGCGCTACAGCGCCTCACCGCCGGCCCCCCGGCCTCGGCCCGAGTCCTGTACCTCGACACCGAGGGAGTCACCATCGCGGAGAAGGACCCGGCGCTCTGTGCGCGGAAAGCACTCGAGGCCGCGCTGGCGGCGGTCCGGGGTATCCGCGAGGGGCGTTTCGACGACGCCGCGGGCCCGCAGTGTCGGCACTGCCCCCTGGGCTGGGCCTGCCGGTAGGCTTCCGGCGGCCCGCGGCGCCGCCGGCCGTTGCCGTCGCCCGCAGCGCGCACGTCTCTCCCACGCCCGCCATGGCGATCGGGCGCCCGTCTCGGTCCGCCGCCGTCTGTCGCAGCCCAAAGAGGCGAGCACCGAAGGCCGAGCACCGCGTTGCACTCATCCGCAGAGCGTACCGACTATCTGGAGGTGTGGACATGGCAAAGCACCGCCTGGCATGGAGAACGGTCGCCGTCGTCCTGCTCTTGGTCGCGCTCCTGGGCTTCGCCGCATGCGCACCGAAGAAGGCTCCCGAGGCCGTGACCGATGCGCCGCGACTGGCGCAGAAGCCGGCGGCCGCGGCCGACACCGCGCAAAGCGCCGTCAACGGCGAGCTCAGTACCATCGGGGAGGGCGAGGACGCCATCACCGTCCTCAAGCTGTGGGGGACGCCCTACGAGATGGGCTATGCCCACGGCAAGCTGTGTGCCGACAAGATCAGGGGCTTCTACTCCCGCCTTCTCGGCGCCATGACCGTCGGCATGGGCGTGCAGCCCGAGGTAGTCGACGCCGCCTGGGCACAAATGGAGCCCTATGTTGGCGTGGACATCAGGGAAGAGATGCGCGGCCTGGCCGAAGGCGCCGGGGTCGACCTCAAGCTGGTCCAGCGGGCCCACGCCGTGCCCGACCTGTCCGAGTTCCACTGCACCTTCTTCGCCGCCTGGGGTAAGGCCACTAAGGACGGCCATCTCCACCAGATCCGCGCCCTGGACTACGAGACCAAGGCCGGTATCCAGGACGAGCCCGCCCTGATCGTCTTCAAGCCCGAGGGCCAGAACGCCTTCGTCGAGATCGGCTGGGTCGGGTTCATCGGCTGCATCTCCGGCATGAACGACAAGCACATCGCCCTCAGCGAGATCGGCGAGCATTTCAGCGACGAGGTGGAGACCCTCGCCGGCGAACCCATGCCTCTTCTGATGCGCCGTGTGCTGCAGCAGGCCGGTACGCTGGACGAGGCCATTGCCATCTTCAAGGAGGCCCACCGCACCAGCTCCTATCTCTACTGCGTGAGTGACGCCAAGATCCCCGACGCCCGAGCCCTCCGTACCTCCAGGGACTTCTGCGAGGTCTTCGCTCCCGGCGATCACGGCGAGCTGAGCCTGGACAACGTGGTCTACTGGTCCATGGGCTGCGACAGCGGCTGGAACAAGAAGGTCTACGACGTCCTCAAGCCCAGGCTGGGCGAGATCGACGAGAACGTGGGGATGCAGGATGTGATGAAGGGACTCGGCACCGGCGATCTGCACGCCGTCCACTACGATGTGACTGATCTCGAGTTGTGGGTCGCCAACGCCACTCCGGCGCCCGAGAACGCCCCGGCCTTCAACCAGAACTTCCTGCACTTCAGTCTGGCCGAGGCGTTGAAGTAGGCGTGACGGCAGGGCTGACGGCGGGGGGGATGCCGTGGGCCGTGCCGTTGTCGTCTGCCCCGGAGGGGCAATGCACAATGGCCACGGGTGAAACCCGTGGGGTGTTGCGGGGAGAGCCGGGGTGTGGTGTCGCTGCCCGTCCTCCCGCGCGCGACCCGTGGAAACGACGACTACCACGCTACCGGGAGACACCACTTTGCATCTACTGTACCTTTCGCGCGCCGATGTGGAGAGTCTGGCCGTGTCCATGACGCAGGTCATCGCAGCCGTGGAGGAGGGCTTCCGCCTCAAGGGTCTGGGTCAGACTCAGATGCCCCCGAAGATCGCCATCCATCCACGGGGCAGCGGCACCTTCCTCCACGCCATGCCGGCCTATGTGGGCGGGGAGATAGACGCGGCCTCCGTCAAGTGGGTGGGCGGAGCCGATGACAACCCCTCCCGCGGCCTGCCCACGATCAGCGGCCTTCTCGTGGTCAATGACCCCCAGACCATGTTCCCCCTCTGCGTCATGGACTGCATCTGGGTCACGGCCATGCGCACCGGCGCCGCGAACGCCGTGGCCATGAAGTACCTGGGACCCGAGACCGCCGAGGAGGTGGCCGTTCTGGGCTGCGGCGTGCAGGGGCGCAGCAACCTGCTGGGCATGTGTGCCCACTATGGGGGCATCACCCGCTGCCGCGTCTGGGACCCGAACCCGGCCGCTGTGGAAGCCTATGTCGCCGAGATGAGCCCGCAGGTGCCCTGCCTGGTGGACCCCGTCTCCGACCCGGAGACCGCCGTGCGTGGCGCCGACGTCGTGGTCACCGCAGGCCCCAGCCCCCGAGACCCGGAGCCGTACATCCACCTGGACTGGCTGAAGCCCGGCGCTATGGCCGCACCCGTGGACTACAATGGCGCCTGGTGTGAGGACGCCCTCCGCGGGGTCGATCGGCTTGTCACCGACGACCACGCCCAGATGGACTACTACCGGCAGAAGGGGTTCTTTGGCAACACCCCACTCCCGTACGCCGATCTTGGCGAGGTGGTGGCCGGCGTCAAACCCGGCCGGCAGAGCGACGACGAGCGCACCATGTCCATCTGTCTGGGGATCGCGGTGGACGACTGCGTGACGGCGAGCCTGCTGTACAGGATAGCCAGGGACAAGGGCATCGGCACGGAGCTCCCGCTGTAGGGCGGTGGGGGGACAACTGCCGCTCCCCTGCCGTGCCTGTCACCCGTTTCCTATCACCTGCCGTTCCGCCTGCATGGGGTGGCAGACTTCTGCCCCATCGCCGGCGCCCCAGAGACCACGAGCCGTTACCACCAGACTGGAGCCTCCGAAGGCATGAGCATCCAAGACAGCACAGCACGCAGCGGCGGCCAGAGCGGCGCCGCAGACATCATCCTGCAGGACTCGACGGGCCTCGTTGTGGAGTTCTCGGCCGAAGGGCAACTGGTATCCGTTCAGCGAGCGGGAGCCCGCTTTGGCGTTGTCGCCCCCTGTTTCGGCTGGTCCCTGCGTACCGGTTGGGAGGACGGCGCACCCGAGCCGCTCCGGCCCTGCGCGGCCGCCGCGGTCTCCCGGCCCGATGCCACCCACCTGCAACTGAAGTTCGACCGCATGCAGTACGAAGACGGTCGAGAGGTCAAGGTCGCCGTCGAGCTGACGTGGGAGCTCGCCGATGGCGTGCTGCAGGGGCGACTGGACCGCGTCGAGCTGCCCGAAGACCTCCGGCCCGCCGCCCTGGCCTTCCCCGAGGTCCGCGTGCCGTACGAGGGAGACGCCCAATGGCTGATCCCGATGGACCTGGGCATGCTGGTTGACAACCCGCTGCGCGACGCGGTGGACGCGCCCGACATGAGCGCCTACCGCCGCGGCTGGGCGTCCCACATGCAGCTCACGGCCTGGCTGGCCGGGGGTCTGGGCCTCCTCTTGCACTCCCGCGATACCGAGGGCTGGATCAAGTCCATGCTCCTGCGGGTCGGTCAGGGCGCCGCGCAGCTCTGCATCGAGCACATCCTCCCCCAGCCGGTCGAGGGCCCCCAGCAGTTCCCCGCCTACCCCGTGGTGGTGGCGCCCTTCGTCGGCGGCTGGTTCGAGGCCGCCCAGGTCTACAAGCCCTGGGCGCTGCAGCAGAAGTGGGCCTCCCGCGGCCCGGAGCAGCGGCGCCAAAGCTACGTGGCCGAGCTGGCCTGCTGGCTGTGGCTCCGCGGCCGCATCAGCAACGTCTCCCCCGCGGCCAAGGAGATCGCCCGCCGCCTGGGCCTGCCCATCGCTTTGGACTGGTACTGGTGGCACAAGCACCCTTACGACACCAGCTACCCGGACTACTTCCCGCCCCGCGAGGGCACCGAGGCCTTCAAGGCCGCAGTCGCCGACCTGCAGGCCCACGGTGTCAGCGTGCAGGTCTACAGCAACGGCATGTCCTGGGACAAGGACGAGCCCCGCTGGGAGACCGAGGGCCGCAAATGCACCACCGTGCTGCGGAACGGCGACTACTGGGGGAACGTGTACAATACGTGGATGAACCGCAAGCTGATGCACACCTGCGGCGCCGCGGAGGGCTGGCACCGGCAGGCGCTGATCACCGCCGAGGGCGCCGCCGCTCTGGGGCTCGACGGCCTATATATGGATCAGATCGCCATCTGCGGCGGCAACACCATTCCCTGTTTCAGCACCGAGCACGGTCATGTCCCCGGTGGCGGCTGCTACGGCGTGCAGGGCTTCCGCGAGCTCTTCGAAAAGGTCCACCGGGCCCATCCCAACCTCGTCATCAGCAGCGAGAGCGTCTCCGAGGTCTATCAGGATCTGCTGGAGTGCTGCATCACGCTGCAGACGAGTTGGGAGGCCTCCCACGGCGTGGCGGCACAGACCTCGGACCTCGTCCCGCTTTTCCACGCCATCTACCACGGCCGCGCAGTGGTGTTCGGCAACTACTGCCACATCGACGGCATCACGCCGTGGGACGAGCTTTGGCCCCAGGAGGCCCGCCCGGCCCCGGAGGAGGAGAAGGACTGGCACGGCCTGTGCCCGGACCAGTTCGCGCTGGACATGGCCCGTACCGTGGCCTGCGGCTGCCAGCCCCTGGCAACAAACCTTACCATGGCCCACCTGGAAAACCCGGAGTTGGCCGCGGACATCGCCTTCTTCCTCGATCTGAGCCGCTTCTACCACCAGAACCGCGAGTGGCTCTTGTGGGGTGAGATGCTCCACCCCGGCACGGTGGACTGCGAGACGCTGGAGGTGTCGGCGATCTGCCGCACCATCTTCACCCCTCCCGCGACCATCGAGCCCTTCACCGTTCGGCGGCCGGCGGTCCTCAGCAGCGCCTGGCGCAGCCCGGACGGAGCCCCGGCGCTGTTCCTGTTCAACTACTCCCGGGCGGAGCAGACGGTGACGATCGGTCGCCCCGACGGCCTTGTTCCGCAGGACGGGCAGACCACGCTGACCCTGCCTGCAAGAAGCGTGCGGAAGGTGGAGTTGGTCGAGGGGTAGGGCGCGGCGGTCCTGTCGTTCGGCGGCGTCTCGCCACTCCGGGATCACTGTGGCGACTCCAGAGGGCCCTGCGACCGTGGTGGTGGGCGGTGCCTGTTCGGCAGTTCCGCGAACGGTCTCCTGCGGCCCCCATCCGAACTCGGTCACGCCACAGACAGGTTGTGCGCGCACACGCCGTTGTGCGAGAGTCCCATCTGTATCGAACCACAGAGTTCCGCAGGAAATCCATACAAAAGCTCATTGCGACGTTACAGAAGGAACATTAGTCTCTTTGCTTGACAAGAGTGTCTCCGGAGGGTTAGCCTATGTGGCGTGTTGACCCCGGCCTGAAGCCCCCACGAGCGAGTTCGTGGAGACTGCAGACGGATCCTGCCGACGGCGACCACATTCCACGGAGCGGAGCAGACTGGAAATGTTCCTGCACAAGAGCAAGCTCACCTTAGGGCACCTGCTGTTGGTCCTCGCCGCAGCCGCCATGATCGCCGGATGCGAGAGTAGTGACGATGATGGGGAGGGAAACGGGGATGTGGTGCAACTGGGAGATCAGCGCCAGATCGAGCCCGGCGACACGTGGACATACAGCGTCAGCGGCACCGGGGTAGCGCCCAACGGGGGCGTCGTGAGTCTGACGCCCGGCAACGGTACGTGGACGTACTCGACAGGCACCATCGATCTCCCCGGACATCCAGGTCTACACACCCTGACTCTCACCTGGCCCGTGGCCTTCACCGGCGTGCAGTACACGGAGACGCTGACCTTCGCCTTCGGGCAGGGCGAGGACGGGGCGTTCTCGCTGTATGGACTCAGCCCGGGTGAGGGTGTGGAGATCGGCGCCGTCACCAGCAACGGTGGCGTCATGCCCTGGCCCCTGTTCACCAACGTACCGGGGCTGGGATTCTGGCAGGGCAGCGCCGAGATCGACGGGTGTGGAACGCTGGGCATCGACATCGAGCACGACACTGTGGAGGACGTCACCGTTGGCGGGAGGACCTACCGCTGCTACCGCTGGGACGTAGTGCTCGATCTGGGCCTCGAGGTACCCATGACCTTCTGGTACAACCCGCAGGTGGGTTGTGTGAAGCTCACCGAGAGCTACCCCGACCAGTACGGCACAACCAACGTGACGCTGGAGCTGCAAAGCACGCAGTTCGCGGACTAGCGCGGTGCGGCCGGTGCGCCATCGCGCGAAGCGGGAAGATGCAGAGGGCGCCGAGCAGGCCCGCCGGTACCTGCCGCGGCTCTCCGAGCCCCGGCAACTGCCGGCGGGCCTGCTCATGGTGGTCTGGGGCCTCAGGTGGCTGGCCGGACCGACGGTGTTCGCGCTACAGCACAGAGCACTCGAGGCGATGGCCGGGGGCTCAGACTGGGGACCGACCGGGATCAGGCTACAGGGCGCCACGGCCGCGGTGAGTTTCGGCCTCGCACTGGGGACGATCGCGGTCGGCCTCGCGCTCGCACTGGGCAGACGGGCGATATGCCCGGCGATCGCCCTGCTGCTTGTGGGCGCGGCCCACCGGGTCCTTGCAGTCATGCTACCGATGACCCTGGAGTTGTGGCTGGTGCGCGACAGCCCCCTGGACTATGCCCGGAGGCTGCCGCCTGCGCTGGTGACGACCTCGGCCCTGGTCCCGGACATCGGCTGTGCTCTGGCCGTGGCCTGGTTCCTCCATGGCCTCCGCAGGGCGTTGCCGCACCGTCTCCTCCCGCCACAGGCGACCTTGGCGGGGCTTGGCTGCCTGCTTCTGCTCTCCCTGGACGTGGTCCGCGCTGTGACGACCCCGCCCGACCTCCTCGATCCCGGATACCCTCTGGCCCCTGTCCGGTTCGCGCTCCGTGTCGTGCTGGCCACGGCTCCCGTAGGCACGGCGCTGGCGCTGATCGCGACGGTCCTGGTATGGACGCGGGTGGGCTGGGCGCCCGAGCTGGTGATGGGCCTACTGGGGTTGCGTCTCCTGCGGGTCATTGCTCTATCCGCTGAGACCAATCTGGACGCCATTCCGGGAACGAGCGCCGGGACGGCGATGCTGGTGGGCGCCGCCGCCAACGTACTGGCCGGCCTGGTCGAGAGCGGATCGCCGCTGTACTTCCTGTGGCGGCAGCGTGGAGGGGACTGACGGCGGCCGTCGCCGCCGTTGCCACAGACCGTTCCCCCGCCCTCAGGCCGCCCTCTCCCCCTCAGCGGGGATGTCCAGCGTGAACACGCTGCCCGCCCCCAGCTCGCTCTCGACGCCGACGGTCCCGCCGTGGGCCTCGGCCACCATCTTCACGAAGGTCAGGCCCAGGCCCGTGGACATCTTGCGGCCGGCCTGCCGCGTCTGTACCTGCCCGAACTTGTCGAAGATGCGCTCGAAGGCATCCTGCGGGATGCCCTCTCCGGTGTCGACCACCGAGAAGCGCACCGCCCCGTGGTCCGGGTCGTGGTGGATGGTGAGCTTGACCGAGCCCCGATTCGTGAACTTGATCGAGTTGCCCAACAGGTTGACCAGGGAGCGCCGCAGCTTCTCCTCGTCCGCCGCTACCGGCGGCACCTGCTCTTCCACCTCCAGGAGCAGCTCGAGGCCCTTCTCCCGCGCCAGGTTCTCCACCTGGCCGGCGCATGCCCGGGCCAATTGGGCCGGGTCCAGGGCCGCACGCTCCAGCTCGAGCACGCCGCTTTCCATCTTGTGCACGTCAAGAAGATCGTTGATCATCGATAGCAGCATGTTGCCGCCCTGCAGAGCCATATCCAGCATCTCGCCCTGCAACTCGTCCAGGTCGCCGCCGGCGATCACCGTCTCCAGGCCGCTGATGATGGACGTCAACGGAGTGCGCAGGTCATGGACGATCATGTGGGTCAGACTGTCGCGCATGGCCTCCAGGTCGCGCTGGCGGTTGTAGGACTCCTGGAGTTGGCGGTTACGGGACTGCAGCTCCAACTGGAGGCCCCGCAGGCGCAGGTGTACGCCGACCCGGGCCTGCACCTCCTCGAACTGGAAGGGCTTGGTGATGTAGTCCACCCCGCCGGCGCCGAAGGCCTTCACCTTGTCGACGGTGTCCGTCAGGGCACTGATGAAGATCACGGGGACATCGCTCAGGGCCGGGTCGCGCTTGAGCTCGGCGCAGACATCGTAGCCATCCATCTCGGGCATCATGATGTCCAGCAGGATCAAGTCCGGGGGCTCGCTTCGCGCCGCACGCAGGGCCAGCTTCCCGCCGGGCACCGGCCGCACCCGGAAGCCCTGGTCCTTGAGCATGCCTGCCAGCACCTGTAGGTTCGCCGGTGTGTCATCCACGATCAGCACGTCGGGCGCCGAAGTCTTGGGGCTCTCATCCATGAGCTACTCCCCACTTCCCAGTAGAGCCAGGAGGGCGTCGTATTGGTAGGAGGAGGCCAGGGCGCCGAGGGCCTCGGCCAGAGCCGGGTACAGGGCCGCGACCTCCTCGATGCTCTCAAGCAGCAGGTCCAGATCCGCATTCACGGTCGCCTTCTGCATCCGCGCTCGCAGCTCGGCCGGGAGCACCGTCGACGACAGGGTCACTTCCGTCGGTGGCGCCGATGTGTCGCACGCCTCGTCGTGACCGTCCCGGGCATAGACGTATTCCACCCCCAGATGCTCGGCGATGGTGACCAGCAGCTCGTCCTCCCGGTAGGGCTTGGCGATGAAGCCATTCACTCCCGCCCGGGCCACTCGGTCGCGGTCCTCGTCCAGGACACTGGCGGACACCGCGAGGATCACCGGCTGGGCACCACCGTCGGAGGAACGGATACGCCGCGTGGCCTCGTACCCGTCCATCACCGGCATGCGCACATCCATCATGACCAGGTCCGGCCGCCGGGCCGCGAACGACTCCACCGCCTGCCGGCCATCGGCCGCCTCGAAGGTCACGAAGCCCACCTCACGCAGGAGCTGGGACAGCAGGTCGCGGTTCTCCTGCTTGTCATCCACTATCATCACCATCGGCGGGCGCCCACTCGGCTTGAGTCCCACCACGCGCCGAGGAGGCTCCTGTGCCGGCGCCGGCAGATCGTCGGTCTGGGTTATCGGGATGTCGAGTGTGAAGACGGTTCCTTTGCCGACCTCACTTCGGACGACGATGTCACCACCCATCAGTCGTGCGAACTTCCGGCTGATGGCCAGGCCCAGACCGGTGCCACCCACCTTCATCCCACTCGACGTCTGCTCAAAGTACTGGAACAGTCTATTTCGCTCCTCGGGGGGAATCCCGGGGCCGGTGTCCTCCACCTCCGCCCAGAGATGGAGCCGACCGGCCGCATCGGCCCGCACCCCTACGCGTAGGGCGATGCCGCCGCGGTCCGTGAACTTCACGGCGTTGCCCAACAGGTTGATGAGGATCTGGCGCAGCTTGCTACCGTCGACCACCACGCACCGCGGCACGTCGGGCTCGGTGACCACATCCAGCAGCAGCCTCTGACTGTCGGTGCGCACCCTGAACATCATCTCAAGGTCGGCGAGCAGGGCAATGAGGTCCAGCGGCTCAGGGTTGAGCGTCGCCCTCCCGGCGTCGATCTTGGACATCTCCAGCACCTCGTTGATCAGGGCCAGCAGGTGCTCGCCGCTGCGGATGATGACCTCGAGGCGCTCCGTCTGCTCGGGAGACAGCGAGCGGTCGCGCAGCATCAGTTGCGCGAAGCCGAGGATGGCGTTCATCGGCGTGCGGATCTCGTGAGACATGTTGGCCAGGAAGGCGCCCTTGGCGCGGTTGGCGGCATCGGCCGCCTCCTTGGCCTGCCTGGCCTCCTCCTCCGTCCGCCGCCGGTCGCTGATGTCGCGGATGCACTCAATGGCTCCGACCAGGTTGCCCTCCGCATCGCGCAGGGGCCCGGCGGTGGCCGAGACGTAGACCTCACCGCCCCCCACGTTGGGCGTGAAGGTCTCGCCTTGGATGCGGTCACCCAGGCGCTGGAGGCCGGCGTAGGCATCCTGGAGACCCTCCACCGGAGCGATCACCAGGTCTGCCAGCATCGGCCGTCGCGTGCCGTAGAACGGCAGCGAGTATTCGTAGTCGCCCTTGCCGATGATCTCGGCCGCGGGCACCCCCGTCATGGTCTCGATCGCGTGGTTCCAGGCCTGGACACTGCCCTGCTTGTCGATCACCAGGGTCGCGTCGGGGAGGAAGTCGAAGACGTCCTGCAGCAGACGCTGAGAGGCCCGTTGCTGGGCCTCGAGGCGCCTTTGCTCGCTGATGTCCTCCGAGATGCACTCCAGATAGCTGGGGCGCCACAGCTCATCGTAGACGAGGCGGGCGTGGAGGCGAAGGGCCAGCTCCCGGCCGTCGGCCGCGCGGAAGCGGGCCTCGTAGCCCGAAACCGCCCCGCCGGACGCCGCCTCCAGCAGACGCCGCATCTCTTCCCGGTTCCACTCCACCTCCCCCAGGCCGCAGGCGTTGGCCTCCGCGACGTCGGCGACCCCCAGCGTCCTGAGGAAGGAGGGATTGGCATCGAGGAACCTGCCCTCCACCGACATGCTGAAAATCCCGGTGGGGGCACCTTCGACGAACTCCCGGAACCGGCGCTCCGACAACTGGAGGGCCTCTTCCGCCGCCTTGCGTGCCGTCAGGTCGGTAACGGTCTCCACGGCACCGGCGTAGTTGCCCGCCGCGTCGGACAGCGCCCGCGCCCGGATCTGGCAGTATGCCCCCTTGCCTCCCAGGTGCAGGAAGGCCTCCCCGATCAGCACCGGCCCCTCGCGCGTTACGTCTGTGTAGTGGAGTTCGACCTCTTCATCCGAGGCCCCCACCAGGTCCACCAGAAGCGGCCTGCGCTGACCGAACAGCACCAGGGCACAGTCCTCGGTCCCCCTGCCCAGCAGGCTCTGGGCCGAGACACCTGTCAGCCGCTCCATGGCCTTGTTCCAGGCCGTCACGCGCCCCTCGCGGTCGATGGCCACACAGGCATCCGGCAGCATGTCGATCACGTCCGCCAGAGGGCCGGCGGCCTCGCCGACCCGCGGGCCCGTGGCGGTCATGTGCGGTTCCCGTGGTTGCTCTCCTGGTCGCTTCTCGGCACACATTCCGCTTGTCTCCCGGGCGGTTGTCCAACGGGCATGTCGGCCGGCGGAGGCCTGCCTCGCGGGACCTCGGTCCCGGGCGCGCAGCCGTCCGCCGCCGGCCGGTGGGCTGACGCCGCCGTCTCCGGCCTTAATGGGTTCTCGGCAGTCGGCTTCCCCAACCTGAGCGAGGGCGGCAGGTCTGCCTCGGTGCCCCGCGGAATCATCCAGGTTCGCACACGGGAATCCCGACAGGATGTCATGGCACCATGCAGCAGAGGATCTTGGGCAAAACCGGCCTTGCCGTCGGCGTCATCGGCCTGGGCACCGAGCATCTGCAGACCGACCGCGACACCGCCGACGACGTCCTGGCGTCGGCGGCAGAGGCCGGCGCCAACTACATCGACCTCCTGTACTGCCACCCCAGGACCCGGCACCAGGCGTTCTGGGAGGCCTTCGGCCCGGCCCTCACGCCGCGACGGGACGCATTCGTCCTCGCCGCCCACTGGGGCGATCCTGGACCGGGCGATATCGCCGAGTGTCGGCAGGCCTTCTCAGACACCCTGCCCCTCCTGGGCGGGTACGCGGACATCGCCATGATCGACGTCGTCGAGGAGTGGGGCGACTGGGTGCGGCGGTCCCTCGAGCGGCTGGAGGGCTTCCGCGCCCGTGGGGAGGTGGGCTTCATCGGCCTGAGCACCCACACTCCCGACGTGGCCCTGGCCGCGGCCGAGGCCGGTGCCGTCCAGGTCATCATGTACGCCATCCACATGCTGTCACACTACGACCCCGCAGTGGCGCCCATCCTGGAGGCCTGCTCCCGGCATAACGTCGGTCTCGTCGCCATGAAGCCCTACTACGGGGGCCGGATTCTGACCCGCAACGACGGGGCTGCCCCGGTCACACCGGTTCAATGCCTCAGCTACGTCCTGTCCCGGCCGGTGACAACGACGGTTCCCGGGCCCGCGACCGCCGAGCAATGGCGGCAGGCCCTGGCCTACGTCACCGCCACCGAGGCGGAGAAGCAGTTCGCGTGTGTTCTGCCACGGCTGCGTGAGGCCTTCCGGGGTGCCTGTACCTACTGCGGACACTGTATGCCGTGCCCCCTCGGGCTGCAGATCAGCCATGTCATGCTCTGCGCCGACCAGGGCGATGACGTCTCCGAGGACTTCCGAAGCTTCTATGAGGCGCTGCCGGTGAAGGCCTCCGCCTGCACCGAGTGTGGGGCCTGCATGGAGCGCTGCCCCTTCGAGGTGGATGTAATCGCGGCGATGCGCCGCGTGGTCGAGCTGTACGAGTAGGCTCGCGGCGGGCCTACCGGCGCAGCAACAGCGACAGCCAGGGCAGCGACAGCGGCCTTCGCCCTGCCCGGTGCTCCTTCGGGAACGCAAGCTTCGGGAGCGGCGGTTGACCCCGTGCCGTGGGGCGTGTACAGTATTCCTACCGATTGTGTCGGGACCGCCTTCAGGCGAACCAACAAAACCGATGAGGTGCCCAACATGGTGAGAAGAGGTTTCACGCTTATCGAGTTGCTCGTGGTGATCGCGATCATCGCTATTCTTGCCGCTATCCTCTTCCCGGTCTTCGCGCGGGCGCGCGAGAAGGCCAGGCAGGCCAGTTGCATGTCCAACGTCAAGCAGATCTGTCTGGGGTTCCAGATGTACACCTCCGACTATGACGACATGTACCCGTCCTCCTGGTACATCCTGAACAACCAGGACGGCTACGTGGCGATGGACACCATCTACCCCTACGTCAAGAACTACCAGTTGTTCCAGTGCCCCTCCCGCAAGACGCTGAACCCACTGCCCCTGGCCGGAGCGATCCCGAGCATGAACCGCAACGGTCTGGCGTACGCCACCAACACCAACTACTGGGGCGGCAACAACGGCGCGGGCATCGCGTGCAACCATCCCATGGGCCGTGACCTGTCCGTCATCCCCACTCCCGCCGAGACGATCCTGATCATGGACTACTACGGCGCATTCGAGGCGGCCGCGCAGTATTCCATCAACGCCAACATCATCAACGGCAGCACCGAAGTCTTCCGCCACAGCGAGACGGCGAACTTCGGCTTCTGCGACGGCCACGCCAAGGCGCTCAACCGTGGCGCCGCCTGCGAGCAGAACGCCAACGGCGTCTACCGTCTGTTCACGATCCAGGCCGACTAGCACCGCACGCGGCGGCGCCCGGTTGCCGCCCGTCCCGCCGTATCCCCCGTTCCGAACACACAGCGGCGCAGAGGGCATGGTGCCCCTCTGCGCCGCTCGCTGATTCCCGGGCGTCCCCAACCCCGCCGGAAGTGCAATCCGCAGCCAGGAAGCTTCTGCCCGCCACCTCGCCGGCTGGATCCTCCCCACGCCCGCCGGCGCCGCGTATCGCCCCGTCCGCCTCAGCAATCGCGTTCAAGGCGCAGGCCTGCGGGTCGCAATCGCCCCTGGAGCCCGGCTCTGCCTCATAGCGCACAGCCTATGCCGATCTCTAGCTCGGGATGAACTCGGCCTTCACTCCCTCACCGTGCACGAAGACCTGCAAGAAGCCCACCGGCTTGCCGCCGAAGTTCCAGTTGGTGCTCGGCACGCCGTACATGGCTGCCTGCCCCACCCGGTAATGCCTGTCGGCGTGGCGGTGGCCGAAGAAGCAGGCGGTGACATTCCTGTCCTGCACCAGGCGATGCAGGTACATGGCCTCATGGCTTCCGAGGCAGTCGGCGGTCGGCCTGCTGTGCTGCTCCGGCGGGACGTGGGCGAAGAGGAACCGGCCGCGCATGCCCTGTGACTGCTGCAGTTCCTGCTCCAGGAACTCCACCTGCCCGATGGGCGGGGTGATGTCCTCGGATTCGAAGTGACCCACATGGTCGCCGACCAGAGCGGTGCACAGGCCGATGAAGCGGCAGTCGGCGTGGGTGAAGGCGTAGAAGTCCCGGCCCGCGAAGTCGGAAGCAAACAGCTCCCGCAGCGCCTCGCGGTGGGCGGCGTTCTCGTGGTTGCCGTGCACCGGGTGCACCGGAGCCGGCCAGTTGCCCATGAAGGGCTCCAGCCTGTCCGGGTGGATGTCGCCCAGCAGGAGGATGAAGGCGGGCCGCTGCGCCAGGCCATCGATGGCGTCCAGGGCCCTCTGCAGCTTCTCCACACCGGTGGGCTCATCGGCACGGTCTTCACGCAGGTGCGGGTCGGCCAGCGCAATGAAGGAGAACAGCGGCCCGGCCTCGGCTTGCGCCAGGGCGGCGCGGGACAGCAGCACACCACCTGCACCCAGGGCACCGGCGGTCAGGAAGTCACGGCGGTTCATGGTCATCGCTCCTTCTCGGTCGGCCCGCCGGAAGCGGTGCCGGTCTCTTCCCGACGACCTCTGCCTCAGACCGCCCCGACGCCCACTGAGCGGGCATGGCAGCGGACAATGGCGACCGTGGGCCCTGTCGCCTGCCCTGCTGAACCGCACATAGTCCCCTCGAAGTCTGCTTCCCCGGCCTCTGCCGTTGTCCCTGCTTGTCCCGTGGCTGTCGCTGAGCTACAACAGCGGCCGGCCCCGGCAACATGGGCGCTCCTGGTCGCATGTAGCCCCCCGCGTCTGGGTATGCTAGACTGTACAGGCCGTCCACGGACCGCCGGTAATGACAGGCGATGGGGAGGTGTCGGGTAATGGAACTGGAGCTGACGGCGCAAGAGATGGAGGCGGTACACCACGCGCTACAGGTCTACCTCGAGCAGTTGCGCGAGGAGATCGTGAAGACCGAGAGGCGTGAGTGGAAGGCGAAGCTGCACCAGGAGAAGGACCTGCTCAAGCAGGTGGTTGGCAAGCTCTGCCAGACGTCGGTATGCTAGACCCCGGCGACGCCGGACGGCCGAGCTCACGGGGAGGGCGCCCACCCAACGGCGCCTCGCCTCCCCATCGCCCGCGGCGTTTGCGGGCGTAAGGGAGGGAGGGCCGGGCGGTGAGGCGCCTGCCGCCTTGCGCGGTCGTTGGTGCCGTCCCTGCGGCCAACGGCGGCGGGCTGGAAAGCCCGCTCCACCAACCGCAGGTGCCGCCGCCGTCGGCCGCTGGCCTTGCCCCCTCGACCCCGGCTCCCCTCGCAGCCCCTCTTCCTGAAGGTCCCCGCCACGGTTGCGCGAAATGGCTCTGACGGCGCCCTGCCGGCATGGCGCTGAGGACCGAAGCCCTCGCGATGCCGTTGGCCGCGCACCTCGGAGGCGCAAGATGCGGATGGTGTCGATGGTCTTCACGTTCGTCCTCCCGGCCTGTTCTATCGTCTGGGGGCAGCAGTCGGAGTACGAGTCCTTCGAGGAGGGCGTGCCGGCCTACTTCGCCGCCACCCGCGCGGAGAGCCTGAGCATCTCTCCATGGCACAGCAAGCAGGGCCAAAGCTCGCTGCGCTGGGACTGGCGCGGGGGTGAGGAGCTCGTCATCCACCACGGCATCGGAGATGTGGCGCGCCGTGGCGGCCACAATTGCAGGGCCTCCTTCTCCGTCTGGGTCTACATGGAGGAGTCCATCGCCGACGCGTTGGTCCTCGAGTTCCGGGAGGGCGACGAAGTCACCGGCTGGTTCCGCTTCCCTCTGGGGTTCACCGGATGGCGTCAGGGGCGCCCCTTCTACCACGACTTCCCCAACGGCAGTCCCACGGCCGACGTGGACAACCTCCGCATCGCCGCCCCGACCGCGGTGGCAGAGGGGACCTTGTTCCTCGACTTGCTCAAGTACAACACGCTGACATATGGCGGCAACTCGGTGGACCCGGAGAAGACTGCCCGCTGGCAGGCCCCGGTGCCGGATGCGGTGCGTTTCCCCGTACCCGCCGCCGTCACCGAGGCGGAGTTGGCGGGGATCCGCAGGCTCCTGGGGCCGGACGAGGGGGCGGGCATCGACGAGGCACGGGTGCAGGGCCTCATTGAGAAGGTGGCGGCTCTGGGGATCACGCGGGACGAGCACGGCGTGCGCGGCCCCGGCATTGACGCGCATTACCAGTATCTCTCCGCTCCGGGCGAGTTCGGGCTCAAGGACATCGACTACCTCCCGGATGAGCACGGCCCAGGCTGGCTGGGGATGCAGACCCCAAGCGCCATGAGCTCCCTGGCCTACCAGGTCGCCGCCGCATACCGGGCCAGCAACGACGCCGAGCAACGAGGCCGACTTCGCGAGGCCTACCTCCTGCTGGCGGACCACGTCCACGACCAGGCGCTCCAGGCGGGCTCCGGGTTCAAGTGGAACTGGTGGGTCGGGGGGGCGTGGGCCGACGGCGTGTTTCTCATGCGCGACGTGCTGGAGCAGACCGGGCGGCTGCAGGCATTCACCGACTTCCTGCTCTACACCTACGGCGCCGAGGCGCTGTTCGCCGAGGGGGAAGCGCCCTCCCACATGGACTTTTTCAACCTCACGGTCCCGCGCCTGCTCTCCCAGTGCCTGCTGCAGGTGGAGCCGGCCGAACAGGTGCGCTGGCTCAATGCCTTCAAGGCGATGCTGGAGCAGTCCATGCTACGGCCGGCGAGCGCCCTGAAGATCGACGGCTCGGCCTACCACCATGCCGGCCACTACCACTCCTATGCCCAGGGCGCCTTCATCAATCTGCCACCCATACTGCTCAAGCTCAGCGGCACGCCGTGGCGCCTGCAGGCCGAAGCCCACGAGCGCCTGAAGCGCGCCATGCTGGCACAGCGGCTGTACGCCAATCGCTTCGATCTGCCGGTGGCGCTGACGGGGCGCAGCCCGTTCGCCCGCGGCTATGGCCTCATCACGCCGCAGGGGGCCCGGGCGCTGGGGGTGCTGGCGCGATGCGGTACGCCGGACGGATCGCAGGAGGTGGACCCGGCGGTTGCCGCGGCGTACCTGCGTCTGGTGCCCGAGGCCGCCGACGAGGAGCCCTACCCGGCGTTGGGCATCACCCCCGAGCCGGAGCCCAACGGCACCTTCGTCATGCCCTACGCGGGCCTGCTGTGCCACCGCCGCGACGACTGGCTGGTCACGATCAAGGGACAGAGCAAGTATGTCTGGGGCACCGAGAGGCAGGCGCAGCGCAACTGCTACGGCCTGTTCATGGGGCTGGGGAACCTGGAGATACTCGCGGGCGGGAGCCCTGTGTCGGCGGCGGCCGGTGGCCGGCAGGGCGAGGGTTGGGACTGGCGGCGGTTCGAGGGCACCACGGTCCCGCAACTACCGTTGGAGACCATCGGCAAGGGCTGGACATCGCCCTACTCGCCGGAGACCTTCGTCGGTGGGCTCACCCACCGGGGCCGGGACGGCATCTTCGCGATGATCCTCAACCAGGCCATGCCCGGCAAGAAGACCCTGAAGGGGCGCAAGAGCTGGTTCTTCTCCGGCCGACAGGTCCTCTGCCTGGGCTCGGACATCTCCTGCGACGAGACCGAGTTCCCGACGCAGACGACCCTCTGCCAGAAAGCGCTTGTGGCCGGCGAGGCAGACGGCCCCTCCCCTACCCCGCTGGACGGGGAGCAGTTCTCGGCCTTCCCCCAGGAGCGGCCGCTGGACTCGGCGGTCTCCCACTGGTTCATCGACGTGCAGCAGACGGGCTACCACATCCCCGCCGGCCAGAGTGCGACGGTAGCGCGCAGGCATCAGGTGAGTCGCGACGTCCTGGACTCGACGGATACGGAAGGCGACTTCCTCACCGCCTGGATCGACCACGGCCCAGCCCCCGCCGCTGCAAGCTACGAGTACGTCCTCGTCGTCCGTGCTACACCCGAGGAGATGCAGAGCCTTGCCGCGGCCCCGCCCTACCGCGTGGTCCGGCGCGATGAGGCCGCCCACATCGTCTGGGACGCCGCCGCGAGCCGCTGGGCCTGCGTGTTCTTCGTCGCGCAGGAGGTCGCCCCACACACGGGGCCCGCGGACGCCCTTGTGGTCAAAGCGGTTGACCTCCCGTGCCTGATCGTGGCCGACCGGGTGCAGGACGGGCGCCTGCGCCTGACCATCGCCGACCCCGACCTGAACCTGGAGAAGGAGGTAAGTCGGCCGCGCCCGCTGCGGGTGGCCCTTCGCGGGCAGTGGCGCCTACAGGCCACGAAGGCGACGGTCTGCGCCTGGCAGATGCCGGGAGCCGAGGCGGCCGTCCGTGTCCTGCAGGCGGGTCCGGAGCAGACACTCCTGGAGGTCATCTGCGAGCACGGCGCGAGCTACGGGCTGGAGCTGGCGCGGTGATGCACGAGGCCCTGCAGGGACGCCGGCTGGCCACCAAGCGCCGTGACCGTCTCGCCCGCGCTCGGGGCGAGCCGGGAGACCCGCCTTCCTCCCGGCGTGGCTCGGGGCGGTGCCCTTCCCGACGCCCGCGATCCACACGCTTCCCACCGCAACTGCTTGGTACGCCACGCGCTTTGGCGCCCTGCATTGGGGTCGCCATGGCCCTCGACGACCGCATCTGGACCACCGGGCCTCCCACTGCGCCGGTATTCCGGGCGAACCCGGAGGCGGTGTCGGCAGTCCGTAGTGACAGGGCCTGGCGCGCCGGTGACCCGCGGGGACCGCGCGCGTCCGTCGGTGCCGACGCTCCGTGGGCGCCGGGCCGGCCTCAGGCGGGCCTTCCCCGGAGGCGCTCGGCCTCCGCCGGCCGGGCCGTTGGGGGCCAACGGTGGGGCATGGATGGGGTGGTTGCCGACACGCTTGCCGACGCCGCATCCATCGGCGCGGCCGAAGAGTCTGGCCGAACCGGCTACTGTCATTCTGAGCGTCCATCTCGCGCAGCGAGATAGCGAAGAATCTCACTCAACGCCAGTAGATCCTTCGAGCTGCTCTTGCCGGCAGCGGACGCTCTCAGGATTGCAGTCCCGGCGAAGGCGGGGTTCTCGGCCGCGCATATGGGGCGCGGAGACAGAACAGTCCACCCGGTGGGGCCCGCGGTGGCGTATCCCCGGCGGCCCGGACGCTGCAAGAGCCGATCTGGAGGTACCGATGATGAACGTGGTATTCGCGGCGGTCACGGCGGCCCTTCTCAGTCTGCCCCTCGGCTCACCGCAGGTGTGGGCTCAGCCGCAACCCGACGATCCTGGGGCCGAGGAGATCGCGCAGATCGCCGGCCTGGCCGCTGTGCAGAACGGTCCGACTGCGCCTTCCACGTTCTCGCTCGAGCGCCCGCGGACGATTCTGCGCATCGTCACGTACCACTGGAACGGGGGACAAGGCAAGCAGCCGGGGACGATCGGGGTGCGCGACGGCTCCGGCCGGATGTATGGCCCGTGGGAGGCGCAGGCCGCCCCGGGGTACCGGGAGAGGCCCAACTGCTACTGGTATGTAGACCCCGCCGTGCAGTTGCCCGCCGGCACCTACACGGTGGTGGATTCTGATCCCGCAACGTGGTCCCACAACGCCGAGACCGGCGGCAGGGGGCACATGTTCGTCTGGGCCCTGAAGGAGCCGGACCTGCAGGGCGCACCGCCGGCCGGGCTCGTCTTCGATGAGACCGCGACGCTGTCCGATGAGGAAGAGGCCGAGCTGTCCTCGCTGCTCCAGGCATTCCGCGACTCGCTGGGCTGCGAGCTGGCGGTGGTTCTCGTCGGACCCGTGGAGGACCAGCAGGCCGCGGTGAAGATGTGTCAGGAGACCCACAACGAGCTGATCGCCGCCGAACTCCTCTCCGACCGCAAGAGCGGCGTGCTGCTCTACTCCGGGCCCGGCACCATCAGGGCCTATTCCCGCAAGCGAGACGTGGATGAAGCGGTCGCGTGGGATGCGGTGGTCGCGGGCTGGCGCGAAGCGGCGGACACCCCATGGCCCCGTACGGTGATCGTCCAGTTGCAGGCCATGCTGCGGATGTCCCTGGGCGGCGACCCGGCGCCTCCGGCCGCGCCTCCCACCCCACCCAAGTCCCCTGCGACGACCGCTCCCCCCACTGAGGCACCCGGTGGCTCCATACCACACCCGGCCGGGAGCGAGGCGGGCAACCTCGAGGCGGTGGCCGAACTGGTCGAGACCGCCCTGAAACAGGGCAATATCGCCACCCTCGAGGCGCTCTCGGTGCAGTCACTACATCAGGACCTCGAGCATACGCTGGCCCAGTCGCCCGAGGCCGTGGGACGTCTGGCGGACATGTTCGCCACGCGCCGGCTTGTGAAGCAGGACACCACACAGGCCGAGTACGAGATCACCGCCGACGATCTGAGCTTCACCGTTCGGTTCATCAAGGCCGAAGACGAGTGGCTGCTCATGTCGCTGTGAGCCGGGCACGCCTAGTCGCAGTGGCCGCAACACGAAGGGATGGAACCTGTTCCATGGCAAAGGGCATCCTGCGTCTCCTGTCGGCGATGGCCCTCTCAGGCCTCGCGCTCATGCTCTCGCTCCCGGTATTGGCGTATGATGATGCCACGGCCCACCCGGCCATCAACGAATGCGCGTGGCGCGTCTGGTGGGAGCGGACCCACAACCAGCGAACGCCGGTGGACATGCGCGGCTACGATCTGGGCCGAGACGATTGGGGCAAGCTGCGCCCTCTGAAGGGCCGCACGGTCGTTGAGCCCGGTGAGTGGCCCGGCAACATGGTGGAAGGCGATGCCGAGCAGCACCTGGTGGACTGGATCCGGGACGGTGGCCGCACCGCGGACGCCCCCCACCATTTCCAGTCCCTGCGCCACTTCTACGACCCCACGCGTCCCGACGAGCGTCAACGCTTTCTGACCGATGTGCCGGAGTTCGCGCGGATCTTCTCCCAGACCAAGGGCCGCCTGCGCAAGAAGCTGCAAGTCACCATGGTGAATCCCGAGATGGACGCCCGGCATTGGGCGGTAGTCGGCACCAGTCGAATCGCCGGACAGCCCGACAACCGCTACGCGTGGCAACGCGGACTGGAGGCCATGCAGCAGGCCTTCGCGGAGCGCGACGCGCAGAAGAAGCAGGAGCGCTTTGCCTTCGCCTGGCGGGTGCTTGGCGAGACCATGCACCTGCTGGCCGACATGACGGTTCCCGCCCACGTGCGCGACGACGCCCACCCGATGCCCCAGTGGCTCACCCTCGGCGGCCTGCGCGGCGATCCCTATGAGGACGCGATCCTCGGCGCGAACGTCATGCAGGTGTTCAATGGACTGCCGCGCGGGCCGATGGGCGGTCTCACCCTGGAAGACCACGTCGACCCCGGGCTGGCGGGAACCATCCGCGCGGCCACGGACCCTCTTGCCCTGTTCCACGAGATTGCCGCCTACACCAACCGCAACTTCTTCTCCGCAGACACCGTGTCCGGGCACTATCCGGGCACCACCACCGTGGTTCAGCCCGGGAACGGGCGCCTTTACCCCGCGCCCAAGCTCCAGGACTGCAGCTACGAGCAACACGGGAACACAGGGGCCTACTATCGCACCCTCCGCGTCGGGGGCAGTGGAAGCCGCAAGGTGATGGTGCTGCGCGAGGGCATGGAGAAGCCGACCTTGACGGCATGGCTGCGGGGCCAATGGCACAACCGCCGCACTCTGGAGACCACCGAGGAGTGCGCGATGAGCCAGGCCCAGGTCCTCCTGCCGCTGGCATTCATGGGCTGCGCGCAACTGGTGGACCTTTACGTCCCCCGTGTCGCCATCGAGTTGACGTCTCTCGACCTCACCGCCAAACGCCTGGAGGGCACTGTGGAGCACAAGCCATACGGCGCCTACAGCGGCCGGCAGCCCATGCTGCTTTCTGACGACGGGGACAGCGTGGAACTGCTCATCAACGGTCGTGTGCAGGACAGGCAACGCTACGCGGTGACCATCGAACGGGGGCGCATCGAGGGCGACCTGTCGAAGCTCGCGGGCCTGCAATCCACCGACAGCGTCGCGATCAGGGTGCATGTAGGTGGAATGCCGGTGAACTCCAACGAGATACAGGGCCAGGCCCCTGCCGGGGTGTGGGTGCTGACGAAGACGGAGCGCAGTCACGATCCGGACCTGGCACAGCGCAAGGGAGCCACCGTCGGCGCCAGCTCGGTGACCGTGCCTATCGGCTCCGGCAAGGCATTCAGCACGGTGCGCGACCCGGCCACGAACCAAACGACCTCGGTGCCATCAGAGCGCACAGGCGTGATCGCTCTGAGCTGGACCGCCCCTCCATCGCGGATACCGGGTGGGGCCGCCGTATCCCTGAGCTACTCGGCAAGCGCGAAGGAGACCGGGCAGACCGGCCCCAAGCCCCCGGCCTTTGGCGCCTGGGGCAACGCTTCCATCAGCATGGGTGCCGTAGGGCCGATTGATCCCGCGCAGGTGGGCGGAGGCGGCAATCCAGTGCAGTTCGAGCGCCATGCGCTGCCGAGTGCCGAGGCCGCAGCCGATACCGGGGCTGCGGGGCAACAGGCCGTCGAGTTGCGCATCCCCGACAAGCTGAAGATGCAGGTTGCGGGGCACAGCAGCGAACGCGAGCTGCGCACGAACGACCAGTTCCAGATCGCGCTGACGGCCCGGGCGGGCACGATCACCGCGGCACGGATCAACTGGCATTACACCTATTTCGCCGACGCGTCCCGGGCCCCGGCGCCGGCCGCACAGCCGGCGCATTAGGCCGATGGATGTCGGACGACGCCGGACGTCGCGCCGGCAAGCGCGAGACGCACAGTGCCTTCCGGCTCCGGCGGGCCGCTCGACACACTGCGTCAAGAGGCCTGTCCCGACCGTCGAGCGCCGCGGGGCGCAGGCGATTGCACGGTCCCGTAACCGCAATTCCTGTGACGATCCCCGCGGGCTCGCCGGACGGCCGCTCTTGCCTACGCTCTGGCGGCGGTCTTCTTCGCTTCGTCCTTGGGGAGGTGGCAGTTCTTGTACTTCTTGCCCGATCCGCAGTAGCAGGGGTCGTTGCGCTTGATGTCGCGATGCGGATCGGGGTCCTTCGGGGGGAACGTCTTGTTCAGCCAGTCGATCAGGCCCATTGGAGTCGGCCTCCTGTGGAAGGTGGTGTGGGGTGCCAATCAGACACCCTCAGCGTGTGGGGAAAGCAAAGCGCCGTCCCTCTTGCGGGGGACGGCCCCTGGCGATACCTGTCGGCGCATCTGAGACGAACCGGGTTTCCTGACCAGACGGGGTCCGGCAATGGGACGCCATGCCGGCCGCGGTCACGACCGTCGTCTATTGTACACCAGGCCGGGTACGCCGTCCAGGCGCGCCGCACCGCCACGGTGTATCGGAACCGACACCTTTGCGTTGCAGCAACGATGGCCGTCTCACCCGCCGAGGCGGGTCGCTCGGGTCGCACCGAATGTGCCGGGACCGGGGCCGCGCCATCCATGCGCGGTGGGGGGGATCGGTCCTCCGGAACCGCTGGCGCCGCACAACCCAGTTGGCTCATCCTTCCTCCCTGTGCACCGCGTGCCCGTGGGGCCGCGCCTCTTGGCGTCCGGAGCAACTCTGGGTCCGCCACCGGCACGGCATGCCGGTCTAGACCCGCCCGGCCATCCCATGGCCCATCGTCCGCCAGGCACCGGTACGCTGCGGTCTTGACAAAGGCCGCCCCCTCGGATATATTCCTACTTGCGAATCACTCCTATTTAGGACCGGTGCCATGCCCGGCGACCCGGCAGACCGACAAGACCCCATCGAGCACTGCAGGCGGGTGCTCAGAGCCGCCGGGGTGCGTGTCACCCACCAGCGCCTGGAGGTGTTCCGCGAGGTGCTCCACTCGCGGTCACATCCCGATGCCGAGAGCGTCTTCAGGGGAGTGCGGGATCGGCTGCCCACGGTCTCGCTGGATACGGTCTACCGGACGCTCTGGCTGCTCAACGATCTGGGGCTCATCACGACCCTGGGATTCCCCCACGAGCGGCACCGGTTCGACGGCAATACGCGGCCGCATCATCACTTCGTCTGCACCCGGTGTGGCCTGACGGGGGACTTCTACAGCGAGGAGCTGGATGGTCTTGCGGTGGCGGAGGCGGTGAGTGAGTTCGGCGTCGCTGACAGGACTCAGGTCGAGGTGCGAGGCCTGTGCCGCTCGTGCCTGGAGGGGAAGGACGGAGCACGGCGTAAGGAGGGAGAGTAAGAGGTGAAGAGCTGACCGGCGATGCCGGTGCTACCGCAGCAAGGTGGCCGAGCACCATGGCGGCGGCGCCACGCGGGCCGGCCCTGTCGCAGAACTCATCGCTGTCGGGGGAGGCCCAACGGGAGCCCGGCGCGGTGGATGCCGGGCGACCGGGTGGCGGATGAACCCGCCCGGCGGGCGTCGCTAACCACCGTAGGCTGAACGGACTCGAAGTGGGAAGGAGAGCAGAGATGACGGAGGACAGCAAGTGCCCGGTGACAGGCAGAGCCGGCCGCCCCGTGGCCGGAGGTGGCATGTCGAACCGAGACTGGTGGCCCAACCAACTGAACCTTGGTATCCTCCACCAGCACTCGCCCCTGTCCAGCCCGATGGGCGAGGCCTTCAACTACGCTCAGGAGTTCAAGACACTCGACCTCGCTGCGGTGAAGCAGGACCTCTACGCGCTGATGACGGATTCGCAGGACTGGTGGCCGGCCGATTGGGGCCACTATGGCGGGCTCTTCATCCGGATGGCATGGCACAGCGCCGGCACCTATCGCATGGGCGACGGCCGCGGGGGAGCGGGCTCCGGCAGCCAGCGCCTGGCGCCCCTCAATAGCTGGCCGGACAACGTGAACCTCGACAAGGCACGCCGTCTGCTGTGGCCGATCAAGCAGAAGTACGGCCGGAAGATCTCCTGGGCCGACCTGATGATCCTCGCCGGCAACTGCGCGCTGGAGTCGATGGGCCTTAGGACCTTCGGCTTCGGCGGCGGCCGGGAGGACGTGTGGGAGCCCGAGCAGGATGTCTACTGGGGAACCGAGAGCGAATGGCTGGGTGACAAGCGCTACTCCGGCGAGCGCGACCTCGAGAACCCCCTGGCCGCCGTGCAGATGGGTCTGATCTACGTCAACCCCGAGGGGCCCAACGGGGTGCCCGATGCGGTCGCCTCGGGCCACGATGTTCGAGAGACCTTCGCCCGCATGGCCATGAACGATGAGGAGACCGTCGCCCTCATCGCCGGCGGCCATACCTTCGGCAAGTGCCACGGCGCCGGCCCCGCCACCCATGTGGGTCCGGAGCCCGAGGCCGCTCCCCTGGAAGAGCAGGGGCTGGGCTGGAAGAGCAGCTTCGGCACCGGCAAGGGCGGCGACACCATCGGCAGCGGCCTTGAGGGAGCGTGGACGCCCAAACCGACTCAGTGGGACATGGGCTACTTCGACATGCTGTTCGGCTACGACTGGAATCTGGTCAAGAGCCCTGCCGGCGCCTGGCAATGGGTCGCGGCGAATGTGGATGACGAGCATCTGGCACCTGCCGCCCACGATCCGTCGAAACGGGTCCCGACCATCATGACCACTGCGGACCTCTCCCTGCGCTTCGACCCCGCCTTCGCGAAGATCGCGAAGCGGTTCCAGCAGAACCCGGAGGAGTTCGCGGATGCCTTCGCTCGGGCCTGGTTCAAGCTCACCCACCGCGACATGGGACCCCGCTCCCGCTACCTCGGCCCGGAGGTTCCGGCGGAGGAACTCATCTGGCAGGACCCCATCCCCGAAGTCGACCACGAGCTGATCGACGATGACGACATCGCAACGCTCAAGGCCAAGATCCTCGCTTCGGGACTCACCGTCTCCCAGTTGGTCTCGACCGCCTGGGCGTCGGCATCGACCTTCCGTGGTTCTGACAAGCGTGGCGGCGCCAACGGGGCACGCATCCGCCTGGCGCCGCAGAAGGACTGGGCGGTCAACGAGCCCGCCCAGTTGCAGACCGTGCTGCAGACCCTCCAGGGCATTCAGGCCGAGTTCAACGGCGCTCACCAGGGCGGCAAGAGGGTCTCGCTCGCCGACCTGATCGTCCTGGGTGGCTGCGCCGGCGTGGAGCAGGCCGCCAGGAACGCCGGTCACGAGGTGACCGTTCCCTTCGCGCCGGGGCGCATGGATGCGTCCGAGGAACAGACCGACGCGGTGTCGTTTTCCGTCCTCGAGCCGGTGGCCGATGGGTTCCGCAACTACCAGAAGAGCAAGTACGCCGTCTCGGCGGAGGAGCTGCTGGTGGATCGCGCGCAACTGCTGACACTGACGGCGCCTCAGATGACGGTGCTCATCGGCGGCCTGCGCGTCCTGGGCGCCAACGTTGGCCGGTCCAAGCACGGCGTGTTCACCCAGCGGCCGGAGACCCTCACCAATGACTTCTTCGTGAACCTGCTGGACATGCGCACCGCCTGGCAGCCAACATCGGACGACGCCGACGTGTTCGAGGGTCGCGACCGCGCCACAGGCGAGCTGAAGTGGACCGGTACCCGCGTGGACCTCGTCTTTGGCTCGAACTCCCAACTGCGGGCCATCGCCGAGGTCTACGGGTGCGAGGACTCTCCGGAGAAGTTCCTGCAGGACTTCGTCGCGGCGTGGAGCAAGGTCATGAACCTCGACCGCTTCGATCTGGCGTGATAGCAGTCTCGCTCTCCCGTCGGGCCCATCGCGCACCGACGGCAGACGGTGAGCACCACAACGGTTTCGGCGGCCCTCCGCCGCCGAAACCGTGATGCCGCAGCCGCAGCGGTACGCCGGTCCCCTCACCGGCCGCTCTCCGACTCTCCCGCCGCTCTCTGTCCCGGCCGTTCTCCGCCTCTCTGTGTCTCCGTGTCTCTGTGTTCCGCCTTTCCCTTCTCCAGCCGTTCCCCGTGTAACTCCGCGTACTCCGTGTCTCCGTGGTCTGACGTCCGCCGTTCTCAGCCGTTCCCTTCCCCAGCCGTTCCCCGTGTAACTCCGCGTACTCCGCGTACTCCGCGTACTCCGTGTCTCCGTGGTCTGACGTCCGCCGTTCTCAGCCGCTCTCCTCGCCTTCCGGGTACTCCATGTGCCAGTTCAGCTCGTCCAGCACACCCCTGGCGGAGCTCACCAAAGGCTGCGGTCCCTGCACCGCGCTCTCCATCCCGAAGGTCAGCGCCGCGCCGAGAGAGGGCGCGACATAGCGCTGCAGGCGGCCGTACCTCCCGCAGCACAGGTGCACGAAGGGTGCCTTGAGTTCGCGCTTGAGCAAAGCGGTGGTCCGGAACGCCTCGAGCACCTCGTCCAGGCCATCGGCGCGCACCACGATCTTGGCGATGTCCGCGCCACGCGAGACGAAGTCGCTCAGGTGCTCGAGTATCTCCTCGCCCCTCAGGAACTCGTTCGGGGCGTGGGATGACATGAGCACCTCGGCGCCCTTGGCGTGAACTCGGTCGATCAGGCGTCTCTGCTTCTCGATGGCCCGCTCGTCGCGCGTGCGCTCGCGGGGCGCGGGGTCGTACATGTCGCCCATGATGTCGCAGGCCGCGGCACCCGCATCGACGCCAAGCAGCATCAGCTCGGCGCGGGCATCGTCGTCCATCTTGTCGGCGGCGAGACTGCCTGAGCGGTAGCACAGCGGCATCATCGGCCGCCCCGTGCAGTGGAACACGCGTGAGAGTTCGTCGAGTGTGAGCTTGTCGGGCGCCCAGGCCGCCAGGCTCACCGCGAACGCCTCGGCGCCGTCGTGCTCGCACCTCAGAATACCGGCGATGGTCGCTTCCGGCGTGGCCCCCTCGATGATGGCTGCAAGATAGGGTGACTTCAGCCGCAGGAATGATGGTCGCATGGTGAAACTCCCTGAGTTCTGGCGCTGGTTCAATGGAGAGCACGAGAGCCAAACCCGGGCGACGTCCCGTCGCCGTACAGCCCCGCAGGGGCGGCACACGGGTAGCCACGGGCGTAAGCCCGTGGGATCGGGCCCCCTCGTCTCCGTCGCTCGCGCGCCCCGAGAGGACCGCGCGTGGGACGCCGGCACTCCCAGGACCCGCGATAGAAGCTGTGATGGCTCGCCGCAATGCGCCCATGCCAAACCCGGGCGACGTCCCGTCGCCGTACAGCCCCGCAGGGGCGGCACACGGGTAGCCACGGGCGTAAGCCCGTGGGATCGGGCCCCCTCGTCTACGTCGCTCGCGCGCCCCGAGAGGACCGCGCG
>Ga0334883_1000523_pt1 | contig 67598 bp, 57 predicted proteins | sample GraSluR1_MG_6_FD_207230 | JGI IMG/M metagenome (GOLD analysis project Ga0334883, IMG submission 207230) | Sludge microbial communities from methane-producing bioreactor in Wageningen University, Netherlands - Granular Sludge_09_05-R1 | ecosystem: Engineered > Bioreactor > Anaerobic >... | reverse complement strand
GGAAACGACCCTGCATACAGATCACGTTTTTGCCTCCCAGGCGTCCCCATATAAGGTTGCCCTGGTGTCCGGGAGCTGTTGACATGAGAAAATTGGGGATGTCTTTATAGGGTATCCCTACCCGGTCGCTAATGGCGTCGGCCAGTTTTCCCAGGCCGCTGCCAAGAATAATCCCTACGCGTGGTTTATCAGGGATCCTTTCCAGGATGAAATCGGCGGATTTTTGGTACAAATCAGTCTTCATTTCTTTTTCTTCTTTTTATAATCTACAACCCTGTCGGCAACTTCCTGTACTTTACGGTAGATTTCCTCCTGACCGGGTATTTGTTGGTTTTCCATAATGATCTTGCCGTCGCAGATTACGGTGTCTATACATTCGCCGTTGGCCGCGTAGACCAGGTTCGCCAGAAAATAATGGTTGGGAACGAACGACGGTTTGGCCATGTCCACCAGCGCAATATCGGCAAGGTATCCCGGAGCGATCTTTCCGGCGTTTATGCGAAGGGCTTTGGCCCCGTTGAATGCAGCTACGTCCATCAGTTCTTTCAGGGGAATGGCTCCCGGATCATTCCTCCATACCTTTTGGAGCAATGCCGCGGCTTTCATGCTGTCTATCATGTCCAGGTTGTTCGAGGATGCGCAACCGTCCGTGCCCAGGCACACATTGGCGCCGGCGTCCCGCAATTCGTTGTATTTGAATTTATAACCCGAGGCGAGTTTTAGGTTGGAATTGGGGTTGTGCACGGTGTTTACCCCGTTGTCGCCCAGCAATCTGATGTCGTCGCTGCTCAGCCAGAGGGAATGTGCGGCAATGAGCGAAGGATTGAGCAAGCCGAGTTTATTCAGGTATTCGGTGGGACTCATGCCGAAATCGCGCTCCGCCTGGTCCATCTCTGACCTTGTCTCGGCAAGGTGCGTATGCACCAAAATATCGTTGTCTTTGGCGTAGCTGTTTATAAACCGGAAAGATTTTTCAGCCACGGTATAGATGGCGTGTGGGCTTATGGCAAAAGTGGTCAGGGGGCTCCATTGGGCACTTGCCTTATGGGCTTCCTGCATCATTTTTTTGTTCTGTTCAATGATATCATTGTCAAAATTGTCCAACCAGGTGAATGACTGAACAGAGCGCATACCCATTTCCTCTGCAGCGCGTTTTGTTCCGTTCAGATGCCAGTACATATCGTTGAAAGTGGTTGTACCGGTACGGATCATTTCCACACAGGCAAGTTTGGCACCCCAATAGATCATTTCTTCATCCAGCTTGGCTTCGTAAGGCCAGATACGTTCCCTTAACCACTGGTCAAGGGGTACATCCTCCCCAACGCCACGAAATAATGTCATGGCTGAGTGGGCGTGTGCATTCACGAATCCGGGAATGATGGCTTTTTGGGAACCGTCAATGATGCGGTCAAATCCCTGTTTGGGAAAAGTGCCTGCCGGTTCCACACTCTTTATCTTATTCCCTTCAATCAGGACGTCTTTCCGTTCCTTGTACAAAAGGACGTTTGAAATAAGAATTGTTTTCATATAAGTATATTTCAGCAAAGATACTAAATTTTTCTTCTCCAGTTGATATACCCTATGACAGAGGCTATGAGGTAGACTGTGTACAGTCCGGTTGTGAACCACAACCCGGTATGTGCGTACAAAATGATTGCCAGGATGTTAGCCACCACCAGAAGCAGCCATTGTTCCAAAATGCTTTTTGTCAGCAGCCAGGTGGCCACCATGTTGAGGGTCGTAATGGCAGCGTCCATGGCCGGGGCCGGATGATCCGTCAGGAACCTGAGAACAGCCCAAACGCCTCCAAAGACCATGATTGTAAGTCCGGCAGTCAGCCAGGCTGTGGAAGTGTTGATATGTACAGGTTTGAGTTCCGGTTTGGGTTCCAGCGTGAAGTCCGGATTGCGTTCCGGATTGGAGTCCGGTCGCTGTTGCTGTCGCTGTTGCGTTTTCGCGCTCCATTTGAACCAACCGTAGAGGCTCATTCCCAGGTAATACACGTACAATCCCATGGAGGCATACAACGCTTCTACCCCAAAAACAACTACGTAGCACACAGACATGACAATGCCTACGATCCACATGGAGCGCCGGTGTTTTATCTCCAGCCAGACATAAAGCAGACCTGTAACGGTCCCGAATATTTCCAGGATCAATTCCCCCATTCCCAGGCAATTTTGATCATTGCATTAAACCCGGCCTGCGGATAAAAGCCTTCCATTACTTCTATGGTTCCCGTATCACGAAAAGCTGCGCGATAAGCCCACGCACTGGCACAATATTTTTGATTAAGCAGGTTGTCAGCAAAAAGACTGACGGTAAACGTACCAGCCTTTCTTGTTGTGAAGGGTTGAGATATGGTTAATCCCAGGTGTTGGTAAGCCGGCAACATGCGGTCGGGATTGGATGTATTGTCAAAATATTGCTTACCCACAAAACGGGCTGTAAAGGCCGCTTCCAGGTTCCGGAAGAGGGAAAGTCCGCCGGCAAACGGTTTTACGGCTACAAGGGCAGCCGCTGTGAAGGAAGGAGAATAGATCAGATCAGTCAGGTCGTAATGTTCTCTCACCTGGGGTGTAACAGGGTTCCAGTTGTCCGGGTGATCGTAAGTGTCCAGGTAAATGGTCAGATCTTTGATCTTGTTGCTACTCAGGCAGGTGTTTCCTTCCACGCGAAGCTGCGGGAACGGCTGCCAGCCGGCTTCCAGTTCCACCCCGCGGCGGTAGGAATCCGCCACGTTCTCCTTGATCTCATATCCCGTATCACTTTTCTTTCCGGTGGGAACCAGCTGGTTGCGGTATTCCATGGCATAAAAATTCAGGCCGAGCATGAAACGGTTTGATGTGAGCCGGTAGCCTCCTTCAAAATCGTACATGCGTTCAGCTTTCAGTTCTTCCGTTTTCCCGGCTTTGATGGATTCCTTAATATCGCTTCTTGAAGGTTCCCTGCTTCCTGTATAAACGGATACATACAACTGGTGATCCTTTTTGATCACGGCAGTTACTCCCGCCTTGGGATTGAAAAAGTGATAGGATGATTGGTGATCCAGCAGTTCCCCGTCGTTATCCGGTCCTCCCATCATAATATTTACGTTACGGTATTGCATATCCCCGAAAAATTTCAAAAAATTGTCCGGATCCGTTCCAAGGGGCAATTCAAAATTTCCCTTCAAAAATGTACTGAAATCATTCTTATTTCCCAGGTTCCGGTAATATTCCTGTGCATCTGCAAAATCGGGGTTTCCCAATTGATAAGTCATCAACCCAAAGTGGTACCCGCTATAGTAAGCATAATTGAGACCAAGGAGGATCTCTGAGTGTCTGCGCTTTGCATTGTCGGGAACTTCCGGGATTTCCCAGCGTGCTACGGAACTCAAAGCTGCATAAATGTTGTCCATGGAACGGCGGACGATGTAGTCTCCTGCGCTTTTTTCCTTGTAATTTTCGTAATATCCGTCCCCTTTGGTCATATGAAATGTGTTGCTTACGGAAAAGCACCCGGTTATGTTGTGGGAATAATTCAATTGCACGTGGTGCTCCATGTAATTGTCGGTTTCGTTGGGGTAATAATGAATGTTTCCCTGTTCGTCTGTATATTCCCCTGCCGGGTTGTACGTTCTGTCGGTTTCCAGCATTTCACGGGAAATCCCTTCCCAGGTAATGCCGGTGTGCTGGTCTCCGTAAATGTAATAAGCTTTGATGGAGTATTTTGGACGGATAAAGGACAATCTGGTAAAGAGTGACTGCAGGTCGCCTTTCCCATTGCGGATGTAGCCATCCGTTAAATTCTGTGCGAAGCGAATGTCCAGTCCCATCCCGTTGGGCAAGAACGATTCTTTAGTGCCTGTTCCTGTTCCGGCACCTATTGCCATATTCCATGTATTGAAGGATCCGTATGCCAGTTCCGCTCCGGCATAAGGCCGGGGACGTGAATACAGGGTGCGCATGTTTACGGTGGCTCCGAATGCGCCACTTCCGTTTACGGATGTTCCTACCCCGCGCTGTACCTGCACGTTTTCCAAAAACCCGCTCAGAGAAGGCAGGTTCACCCAGAAGACTTCCTGAGACTCGGCATTGTTTAAAGTTATTCCGTTCAGGTTGACCTGGATGCGAGATCCTTCCGAACCGCGGATACGCAAATAAGCATAGCCGCTGCCCGTTCCGTTTTCACCTACCACTACAGCCCCCGGTGTCATGGCCAGAGCAAAGGGCAGGTTTTGTGCAGGTGCGGTTCGCACCAAATCTTCTTTCGTTACTTCCCTGTGTGCCACTGGTGAATCCTTGGCAGCCTGGGTAGCTACGATGACAATAGAATCCAGATTTCTTACTTCTTGTGCTGTTGCAACTTCTTGTGCTGTTGTAAAGACAGGGGCCAGCAGCAAACCCGCAATGATTAGTTTTTTCATAGTTTTTCCTCCGCCGGTATTACCCGGATCAGGTTCAAAGGGTATTTTCTCAGCCCGTAGTGGGGCACCCCTGAAACTTTGTTATTTCAATGAAATTTTATATACGCGGGGCCAATATTTCCCCGTTATCCATATGCTTTTAATATGGGGATCGTATGCGATCCCGTTGAGTACATCGGTTGACGGTTTACGCAGGGATGCGGGCAATATGCCCCTGAGGTTGATGACCCCGGTCACTTTGCCGGAAGAGGGGTCTATCCGCACGATCTCATCGCTCAGGTAAATGTTTGCCCAAATTTCTCCTTCAATGTACTCCAATTCATTCAGATTTTCAACTTCTCTGCCTTCCAGGGTTACTTTTACCGAATGCTTGTCCATCATGGTGTTCGGGTCCAGGTAATAAAGTGTAGCACTTCCGTCGCTCATTATAAGGTCCTTGCCGTCTGTGGTCAGTCCCCACCCCTGGCGGTTGTACCGGCGCGTACCAAGCAGATTAAACGTTTCTGCATCGTATATAAAACACGTCTTTTCTGTCCAGGTTAATTGGTATATGAGGCCATTGAGCATACAGGCTCCTTCTCCGAAATAATTCCTGTCCAGGGCATGGGATTTTAATACCCGCCCGCTTTCGATATCTACCTGTGCTATCATGGAAAACCCGTACTGCCCGGTGCTTTCATAGAAAAACCCGTTGTGGAAAAAGAATCCCTGTGTATAGGCACTGATATTGTGAGGCAACACTTCTTCTATACGGTAACCGTAACGGGTTACCGTTGTGGAAGCCGTACCTATTACAATAACGGACAACAAAAGGATCTTTAAGTACTGGTTTTTAAACATTAAATGTCTGTTTACTTGCTTCCTGATACTTAAGTGCTGCGGCTATAAAGGAGCGGAACAGCGGGGCGGGATTTTCAGGGGTGCTTTTTAATTCAGGATGGAACTGGACTCCAATATAAAAAGGATGGTCCTTTATCTCCACGATCTCCACCAGTCCGGTTTCCGGATTTCTTCCGGTAGCTTTCATACCTGCTTTTTCCAGGGTTTCAGCATAACAATCATTAAATTCGTAACGGTGGCGGTGCCTTTCCTGGATCACCTGTTTCCCGTATACTTTATACGCCAGGGAGCCCCTCTCAATCTTGCACTCGTAAGCTCCCAGCCGCATGGTCCCTCCTTTGCTGGTAAGCCGCTTCTGGTCCTCCATCAGGTCAATGACCGGAAACTCGGTTTTGGGAACAATTTCCACACTGGCGGCTCCCGGAATGCCGGCAACGTTTCGGGCAAATTCCAGTACGGCCATCTGCATGCCCAGGCAAATGCCAAGGAAGGGGATTTTATTCTCCCTTGCATACTTACAAGCAAATAGTTTGCCATCCGTACCGCGGGATCCGAATCCGGGGGCTACCAATATTCCTTTCATACCTGCAAGCTTCTCATTTACATTTTGTTCTGTAATATTTTCGCTTTGTATGGTATGTACTTTTACTTTGGTATCATTGGCTGCTCCGGCATGAATGAAGGATTCCAATATGGATTTGTAGGCATCCTGCAATTCCACGTATTTTCCAACAAGAGCAATATCCACTTTTTTGTGCGGATGGTATACCCGGTCAATAAACTGTTTCCACGCCTCCAGCTTGGGCTCTACTTTGTTTTCAATTTTTAACAGATCCAGCAGGATCCCGTCCAGGTTCTGGCGCTGCAAGTTTAGCGGTACCTCATAAATACTCTTCTGGTCCAAAGACTCAATGACAGCATAAGGTCGCACGTTGCAGAATAAAGCCACTTTTTTGCGCATGGCCAACGGGAGCGGTCTTTCAGTACGGCATACGATTACATCCGGGTTCACGCCTTCCTGTTGCAATTGCCTGACCGAGTGCTGTGTCGGCTTTGTCTTCAATTCCTTGGCAGCTGCAAGGTACGGAACCAGGGTCAGGTGGATGACCGCACATTTTTCTTCCGGCAGTTCCCATTGCAATTGCCGCACCGCCTCCACAAACGGAAGGGACTCGATATCCCCTACCGTGCCCCCGATCTCGGTAATCACAATATCGTATTTGCCGGTTTTCCCCAGCAGGAGCATGCGGCGCTTGATCTCATCGGTGATGTGCGGAATGACCTGAACGGTTTTGCCGAGGTATGCGCCTTCGCGCTCTTTGTCGATCACTGTCTGGTAGATTTTGCCTGTGGTCACGTTGCTGGCCTTGGTGGTGTATACGCCCAGGAACCTTTCGTAGTGCCCCAGGTCCAAATCCGTCTCCGCTCCGTCTTCGGTCACGTAACACTCCCCGTGTTCGTAAGGGTTCAACGTTCCGGGGTCTACGTTTATATAGGGATCAAACTTTTGAATAGTTACTTTTAAACCCCTGGCTTGTAGTAATTTAGCAAGTGATGCCGCGATAGTACCTTTTCCCAAAGAAGAGGTCACACCTCCGGTTACGAAGACATATTTTGTGGCCATAAGACAGTTTTTTTCAATCCGCTAATGTAAGGACTTTTTTTTAACTTTGCGACCGCGGAGGGCTGTCCCATCGCTCTTTTCCAAATGGAAAAGGGAGGAAAGTCCGGGCAGGAAAGGGCGGGATCCTGTGGAAATCACAGCTGGTCGTAAGGTCAGGGATCGCTTGACAGAAAATAACCGCCCGGGTCTTCGGATCCGGGTAAGGGTGAAAAGGCGGGGTAAGAGCCCACCGTGACGGTCGGCGACGGCCGTTGACGCAGGCACCGGTCTCCTGCAAGGCCAAGTATACCGGCAATATTAGGACGGCCCGTCCTATGCCGGGGGGTAGGCTGCTTAGATAAATGATGGGAGTTCGACAGAACCCGGCTTACAGGCCCTCCGTTTTTTTATATTTCGATTCCGATTTTCGACTCCATTCCCTATTCCAATTCCAATTCCAATTCCAATTCCAATTCCAATTCCAATTCCAATTCCAATTCCTATTCCTATTCCTATTCAGATTCAGATTCCTATTCAGATTCCTATTCCTATTCCTATTCCTATTCCTATTCAGATTCACTCCAATTCCTTTACGGTATAGCTCGTTCAGCTTAAACATGCCCTCCGTATATGGTTTTGTGGGAGAATTTGTACCTGGTCAGCCCGAAAAAATGCCCACCAGGCGCACTTTTGTATAGTTTTCGTACCTGGTGGGGCTCAAATCATGCCCACCAGGCGCACTTTTACCGGGTTTTCGTACCTGGTGATTTCAGCTGAGTCGGCAATGATTTTGTAAGGTGCTCTGAATGTGGTGTTTGACAAAATTTACATTTATTGACAATTGTGACCAGGCGCACTTTACCTCTGTTTTCGTACCTGGTGAGGCTCAAATCATGCCCACCAGGCGCACTTTTACCGGGTTTTCGTACCTGGTGAGTCCAAAACCTTGCCCGAAAACCCACCCACCAAGTACTATTTTGCGGGATATAGGTATTTTTTTGCTTTGGTTTGGGTCTTATCGGGAATCAAAATCTATTTTCCCGGCAATACGATTCCTTTGCGCAACCTTCCATCGGCATTTATGGTAAGTTCCTTTGGGAACCGGACGGCTCTTATGGCGTGGCTGTCGTACCAGGCATCCATTTTATTGAGTAGAGTTTCGTTGAAGACGCCTTCACCGCGGAAAGGTTTGACATTCATATATCCCACACCAAGGGAAGTGAGGTTGTGAAAGAAATGTGTCCCTTCGCTGGGGTCTACCTGGAAATTTTCCAGGCTGCATTCTACGATTACCCGGGCTTCTGAAATATTGTTCCAGTTTATAGGGATTCCCAGCCAGGGGTCCGAAGAGCCCCACCTTCCGGGACCTATCAGAACGTAGGTCCGGTGTTCTTCCTTCATTTTGCTGTTCAGTTCTTCCAGTTCCTGTGCATACCCTATTGTATTGCGGCTGTCGAATACATCGGTACGTACATAGATTACATCCGTGACTCCTTCAATATCACCCGGTCCCAGTACGTTCTCTGAATATATAAGGGCTTGTTGTATATCTGTCTTGTCCCAATTGAATTCGGTGTTTTCACCGTAATCGGTTATGGGACGGACCTGCAATAAATTAAAGATGGCATCATGACCTGCAGGAACATCCATGTCAACGGCAAATTCAATTTCCACGTGACAACGCATTTCGTTTCGGCAGATCTCCAGCAGATCCGCCAGAATGGCTGCCAGCGGTATGGTATCGTTCTGTAGGATGTTGTCAAAGGTGATCACCCTGCGTCCTTTCAGATGGGTTCCGGGTACCAGGATGTCGTTGTCCATGTCCCAGGTGGAGGCAACGTGGCTGATGTTGCGAAATGCGGAAGACTCGGCAATGGTGAATTTTTGGATGTTCACACCGTCATCAATGGAAGTCTTAAATTGCTCAGGGCTCAGGTTCAGCGCGTACATCACGTTTTGCGTTTCGTTCAGGGCGCTTTTTGGGTTCATGGTTTGCATAACGTGGCGGGGATAACGCGGCGAAAAACGTAATGCCCTGCCTCCTTCAACTACCAGCTTACCCAGTCCATAAGCCATATTAACGATTCCGTCATCCGGTTTTTCGTGACCTACCGGATAATAGTTTACAGACCGGGCCAATCCCGATATGGTGGGAAAGAAATACCCGTTTTCTTCTGTACCGCAAAGTGTTTGAATGACCAAAGCCATTTTTTCTTCACTCAGCAGGTTGGCCGTTGTTTGTATGTAATTGCGGCTGGCGGCAAAAAAGACGGAAGCATAGACACTTTTTATGGCCTTACTCAGGAGCCTCAACATCTGGTCCTTGTTTTCCGTCAACGGCAACATATATGTTGAATAAATTCCGGCAAAAGGCTGGAAAAGAGAGTCTTCCAATTTTGAGCTGGATCTGACGGCCAGGGGTTTATTGACTTTATCCAGGAAAATCCTTAGCTGGTTCTGCATTTCAATGGGCAGGCGGGAGCTTACAAATTCGGATAGGATCTCTTCGTCCGTAATACCCTCTGTGTTTACTACATAGCGCAATCCGTTATCTACCATGAAGGTGTCAAAATAATCGGCGGCTATGACGACGGTCTGTGGAATGGTTACAAAAATTCCTTTGTATTTGTGACTGAGGTTGTATTTTACCAAAAGCCTGTTCAGAAAGGCCAGTCCGCGTGCTTTGCCTCCCAGGGAACCTTCCCCAATGCGGGCAAAGGTAATGTAACGGCTATAAGTTTCCTTGTCAAAACGGGCAATTACACCCTGCCCGTTCACAAAACGGTATTCTTTAATCAGGGCAATGATGAATTCCCGTAATTCGGATACATTTTCAAAATCCGATGGCACGGCATCCCTGATGGGTCTGGCCAGGTTGAACAGTCCCCTGGCAAACAGCCATTTTGAAAGCCTGTTCCGGGAAGTGTGGTATAGCAGTTCCTTGTCCGGGATCTGCTTGATGAGTGATTGGAGTTGGCGCAGGTTTTTGGCGCGTGCAATTTCTTCACCGGTAGTTATATTTCGTACCACAAAATCCCCGAAAGCGAATTCTTCGCCGATATATTCGCTCAATTCCATCAATAGAGCCTTGGAATCTTTCATGATAAAACCAACGCCGAGTTCCCGGGCCACTTTGCTCATGCTTTGCTGAGAAGATTGCAGCAAGATGGGCATTTGTGGATCGTCGTCGCGGATCATGCGGCACAGATCGATTCCGGCATCCAGTTTTTCGGTATCGGAAGGATCGTTCTTGTGCAGGATGAATCCCACATCGGATATTACACCCAACAAGTTATTCTTGTATTTTTCGTAATGGGCCACGGCATCTTCGTAATTGGTGGCCAGAAAAATCTTGGGACGGGCTCTTTTACGGGTTTTTTGCTGCTGGTCATTGAGTGTTTCTTTCAAAAATTCGGCACTCTGTTTCAGAACCAATTTGTATATGGCAGGCAGGTACGTGGAATAATACCGCACCGAGTCTTCCACCAGCAGGATGCACTGTACTCCCGAATGCAGGATGTCTTCCTCTGCATTCATAGTATCTTCCAGAAGTTTGACAATGGCCAAAATGAGGTCTGCGTTTCCGTGCCAGCTGAATATGTAATTGATGGCCGAGCAGTCTTCCTGTTCTATGCGGTTTTTGAATTCCCTGGAATAATTGGACAACAGAACAATGGGCGTTTGGGAGCCTTCTTCACGCAAATTGCGGGCAAAACTGAATACGTCCATGTCACCTATATTGAACATACAGATTATCAGATCAAAGTCTTCCCCTTTGTTTAGCAACGTGTGGGCTTCTTCCGAGGTGGTAACCCATGAAAAAGAAGGGGGGTTACTAATGTTCAGATCGCTGTATTCTTTTTGGATCTGAACATCTATTTGTCCGTCCTCTTCCAGGATGTAAGCATCGTAACTGCTGCATATCATAAGGATACGCCGTATACGCTTTTCCATCAACTGCGTGTAATCCGGGCTGTAAAATTGCATAGGCTTGGTATTTCCCCGGTTTAAAATAAACGGGGATGATCTTCTTCCAGTTTCCTTAGTATGGTGCCGATTATGGCTTCACGGTACATACGGGAACGTACCTTAATATTGTATTTTTCACAAAAATGGTCTATCACTGCCATTTCGCGGTCGTTAAAACTTACCACTGTTTTGTGGATACGAGGGGGTATCTTTTCTTTCAAAACAGCATTTTTTCTTTTTTCCGCTCTTGCAGAAGTTCTCTGTAGTATTTTACTTCCGGAAGATCAAATGTTTTTTGTGACAGGTCCAGCCATTTCTGGGCCAACTCAAAATTCCCCTGCATCTCACAGGCAACAGACATATTGAAAGCAGCGCAGGCTACTTCTTTTGCATTATCGCCCTTTACCAGCTCCATCCATATTTTCATGGCTTCATCCCAGGCAAAGGCCAGGGCATGATTGTAGGCCATATTCCAGGCTCTTTTATCGTAAACAAATATCACCCTGTCCTGGGTTTCCCATTGGTCCTTGAAAGAACCGGCAAGTTCCTGTGCAAAGTATTCCGATGCCCTTTGCAGGTCCTTAAAGGCTGAAGACGGAATGGAAACGGTTTCTGTTTCCGAGGGGACCCATACTTCCCAGGCAACGGTATCACGCAGGGGTATGTATTTTATGAACTGGACCTTTTCGGCATCGTATACCCTGACTACCGAACTGAAGGGAGCCATCAGGTACTGCAATTTGTAATCGTCCTCTACCCGGGTTACTTCCCTTGTAAAGAATCCGCCAATCTCTACACTGTCAACCATAAAGACCAGGTTGGTCCCTGTTTCAAGGGCCAGCCGGTGTACGTAGTCAGGCTGTTCCAGCGTTCCCAGCGCTTCCGATCCGGTATAATGACTGAAAACCGGCACCGATCCGGGAGAAAGGTATGCCTCGGAGGCAAGCGTCTCTGCCAGTGACTGGGCAAATTTTTGCAACAAGACCGAGTCGGTTACCGATACCGAATCGTATTTTGGCGTGAAGACGGACATTTCCCTTCCCAGAACGTTGAGGGGTCTGGTAGCCGGGAGCCTCACGTCTACTTCCAGGATGTTGATTAACGGACCGCATGCACTTAACATCAGCAAGACGGCAAGAATTCCGGTAGTACGTATGGCTTTCATATCTTTTTGATTTTATTTTGTTTACGTATGCATTCCACCACAAACAGGAATTACCTGTCCGCTGACGTAAGAAGCCAGGTCCGAACCCAAAAAGACACAGACATTGGCTACATCCTGCGGGGTTCCTCCCCTTCTCAAAGGTATGGTGTCTGTCCAGGATTTGCGCACGGCTTCGGAAAGCTGGTCGGTCATATCGCTGACAATAAATCCGGGAGCTATGGCATTGGCCCTTATACCCCTGGGGCCGAGTTCTTTTGCTACAGACTTTGTCAGGGCAATGAGTCCGGCTTTGGATGCCGAATAATTGGTTTGACCTGCATTGCCTGACAGCCCGACAACTGAACTCATATTGATGATGCTGCCGCATTTTTGTTTGACCATAACCGGTGCCAGGGCATGAATAAAATTGAAAGCGGATTTCAAATTTACTTCCAGCACCGTGTCCCATTGTTGTTCGGACATTCGCAATACCAGGTTGTCACGTGTTATTCCGGCGTTGTTTACCAAAATATCAATACGTCCGAATTCCTGCATTACCTGTTCCACAACCCGGTGCGTTTCTTCAAAAGATGCGGCATTGGAAGCAATAGCAACTGCCTTTACGCCCAGTGAGCGGATCTCCTGGAGTGTTTCGTTGGCCTGATCATCAATTTTTAAATCGGTAAAGGCAACATCGGCTCCGTGCCGGGCCATTTCTATGGCAACTGCTTTCCCTATACCGCGGGCTGCGCCTGTGATCAGTACTTTTTTGTCTTGTAGTAATTGCATATCTCTGTTTGATTCTTTATTCCTTTATTAATTCAGCATACAGATCGTATTCATCTGCTTTTGTAATCCGGGCATTTATAAAAGAACCGGGAACTACATCCGGTGCGTTTTCCAGGATCACCTGTCCGTCAACTTCAGGTGCTTCGTATTGTGTTCTCCCCAGTACCGTTACCCCGTTATCTGTATCTCCGGTGATGAGGTAATCGGCCAATACGCTGCATCGGTTACCCACCATGGATTGATTGTAAGCAAAGGATATGCCTTTTTGCAATTCCATTAACCGGGCATACCTTTCCTGTTTCACTTTTTGAGGTACCGAATCTTTCAAGTGTTTTGCCCCGTAGGTGCCTTCTTCCCGGGAATACATAAAAGCGCCCATTTTTTCAAACCGGGCTTTTTCTACAAAATCCATCAATTCCCGGAATTCTTTTTCGCCCTCCCCCGGATGACCAACCATCAATGTGGTGCGAATACAGATACCCGGTACGAATTTACGAAAATCTTCCAGCAATTGTAGTGTTTGTGCTTTTGTTGTGTTCCGTCGCATGGCAGAAAGCACCTGATCAGATATGTGTTGCAGGGGAATATCTATGTATTGGCAAATTTTCTTTTCAGTTCCCATGAGTCTGAGAACGTCCAGTGGAAATCCTTGCGGATAAGTATACAACAGGCGTATCCATTGAATGGAATCTATTTTGCACAGATCTTCCATTAATTCTGCCAGGTAGCGTTTTCCATACAGATCCAGTCCGTAAAAACTAGTATCCTGTGCCACAAGCACCAACTCTTTAACCCCTTGATCGGCCAGGAAGCGGGCTTCCTTGATCAGGTCTTCTTTGGGACGGGAAATATGTTTGCCCCGGATCAGAGGTATGGCACAATAAGCACATCCGCGGTCACAACCTTCGCTGAGTTTCAGGTAGGCATAATGTGCCGGTGTCGATAAGACCCGTTGTGTGGCCAGCCCGGGATTGTACTGTACCCCCATAGCGGCAGTTATCAGTGGAATATCTTCCACTCCAAAAAGTGCGTCGGTTTCCGGGATCCCGCGTTCCAGTTCTTTTCTGTATCGCTCAGAAAGGCAGCCCATTACCATTACCTTTCCTATCCTTCCCTTTTGTTTTTCCTGTAAGGCTTCCAGTATGTAATCTATAGATTCCTCTCTGGCATCGTGAATGAAGCCGCAGGTATTGATGATTAACACGTCCAGGGGATAATCTTCTTCTACGGCATCGGGAATAACGTCCCATCCTCCTGCTTCCAGCTGTTGCATGAGGTGTTCACTGTCCACGCGATTTTTGGAACAGCCCAGTGTATAGACAGAGACCTTTCCTGCCATCCCCGGCGTTTTATTTTTGTGTGGTATGTTTCATTACCGGTTTGGGGGCTTTTGCCCCGGTGGTTTTGGGAGCTTTTGTTCCTGCCGGTTTTGGTGCTTTTGCGGTTTTTACTGTCTGGGCCTTATGTTCGGGCTTTGTTTCTGCCACATGTTTTTCGGTTCCGTCCTGTTCTGTTTCTTCGCCTGATTCGTTAATTTCCGGATTTTCAAAATCCAGGGCATCGGCTTCTTTCAGTATATTATACCAGTCCAGCACTTTCTTCATGTGTGAGGGGTAAAAACGGTCTTTGTCGTACTGGGGGATCACCTTATCAAAGAATCCGGCCATTTCATCAGCCTTTGATTTGGGGTTCGGGGCGGGATTGTCGTTTAAAAATTCTTTCATTTTGGTGAAAATATCCTGCAGTTTCAGCTCGTCTTCCATTGTGGTATAAACTGAAATATCTGACAATGAAGTCATACGGGCACTTGGGCCCATCCACTTCCTGGTTTTGTCTGTCATAGATTCTACGACCACGCCCCCGTTGCTTTGGGCAAGGTAACGGAAAAGTCCGGGGTGTCCTCCAATGGAGAGAATTTTAGTAAGATCAGTTTTCATTGTTATTGTTGGTTAGTTGTATCATTTCATGGTGAACTGCCAGAACACGCGGCAATAAAGGTTGTGTTTCGTCCGAAACGATTATAAAATCAGCTCCGGATTCCCTTTGGCTGTCGGTCCATTGTTTATCCATCCTGTTCAGCACCGATTGCCTGTGGCTGTTATCCCGGCCCGAGGCTCTTTGCAGACGCAGTTCCTTATCTGCAGATACGGTCAGTACTTTTGTGGTATGAAAAGGCGGTTCCATTTCCAGGAGAATTGCGCTTTCAAATATCACATAAGGTGCATTTGTAGTAGCAGCCCACTTTAAAAAATCACGAACAACATAAGGATGAACCAGGGTATTGACTTTTTTAAGGAGACTGTGATCGCTGAAAATCAGGGATGCCATAACCCTGATATCCGGTTCTCCGTCCCTGTATATGGTATGTCCCAGCAAATTGGTCAACGCTTCTTTCAGTTCTTCGTTTTCCCGGTACAGCAATTTTGTACGTGCATCTGAATCGTAACAAGGTATACCCAGGGCAGTAAAAATACGGGTAACGTAACTTTTTCCACTGCCTATGCCCCCCGTAATACCGAGTGTTATCAGAGTTTCCATGACTTTAGTAACGATTCTGAATGATGCCGTCCACAAATTGGGGAGACACAATTATGTGACTTATGTAACCGGGAGATGCTTCAAGAACGGGAATGATCTTGCCGCTTTCTTTCTTTATGAAGTCATTGTAATCAATCACAAGAAGAAAGTCATCGGGAGAGATGCCGGATGCCTCACGGAACGGACACCGGAACTGAATGGTCACCACATCGGGTAAAACAAAGAGTTCCCTGCGGTACGGTACGTTTCGCGTTGTTACCGGAACCTCGAAAGACATTTCCACGTAACGCAGAACGGGGATCCTGTATTCCACCTCGGCATGTGAAAGACGGGTGTTTTCCGGAATTTCCAAACGGGCAATACCTTCCACACTCTGCGAAAGGTTGCCCAAGGTTGTTCTTCGGGTTTTTACTTCTTCTATGATCTCCAGGTAAGGTTCCTGGGCATAGACCAAAACGCTGTCAGGTGTCAGCCTGACAGGTTCAAAAGACATATATTGGGATTTATAGGCTATGTCTGCAACAAATCTTACCGGGACTTTTTTAAAATGCTCCCGGGGATACCTAAGGCGAATGGTGTCGCTTAAGATGGTTTCCAGTTCCAGGTCACTACCCAGGGCATCGTTTACCAAATTGTCTATATTGTCTGAAAGCAGGTAAAAATCATCATCGCTGCCGGGGATCTCATGTATAAGTTCCCGGTCTGCAAAAAAACTTACCGGAGGAATTCTTTTTCGCCAGGTGTTGCGAATTATGTAAAAACCCCTGGCCTTGCCTCTTATGAAAAGTGTGTTGTCAGGACGAGAAATATTGGTACGGCCTTCCAGATTGGTTTCCACTTCCACAGGGAACCGGAAGTAAGCAGTGTACTCATTGGATAATGTGTAGACCACCCAAAGGAAAAAAGCTGTGATAATACACAGTATCAAAACCAATCTGGAACGTTTCATAAGCCATACTTTTGTAAGGCGTTTGATTTTCTCTTAGTTCTGCTGCTGAAGGTCGCTGGAGTCCTTGACAAGGCTTGATTTGTCTACCCTGATCTTCACGTTGTTGTCCACTTCCAGTAAAACGGTTGTATCTTTTACTTCAACTACGGTTCCGTAAATGCCGCCTGCAGTAATGACCTTTTCACCTTTTTGCAGGTTATCGCGGTATGCTTTCAATTCTTTCTGACGTTTCTTCTGCGGACGGATCATTAAAAAGTACATTACCACGAAAATGGCAACCATCATTATAAGAAACGACCAGTTCCCGCCTTTACCGGCAACTGCGGTAGTTTGTTCTTGTAAAATAAAAAATAATGTGTTCATGTTTTAATATTGGTTTTTAATAGTATTGCTGATCTATTTCTCTACAAGTCCCCTGCCACGTTTTTCTATTATGCCTTCTGATGTCAGATATTTAATTATGCGGTCCAGTATGCCGTTCACGAACATTTTGGAATTTCCGGTACTGTAAAACTTGGAAATTTCAACCATTTCATTGAGCGTTACTTTTATGGGGATCTGCGGGAAAGCCACGGCTTCCGCCACTCCCATGACAATCAGAATGGTATCTGTGGCAGCGATCCGCTCCAGGTCCCAGTTCTGTGCAAACTTCTCTATATAACCCACATATTCTCCATAATGTTGTAAAGAATGTGTAAACAACCGGGTGGCAAAATCTTTATCGTCGTGGTTATAAAACAATGGCGGATGCTTCAGTTTGTCATGTTCGCTCTGTAAAGCTGCCAATTGTGTCAGGATAACATTACAGACATAGGCAACGTCATCTGTCCAGTGGAGGCTGCGGTCTTCCAGCACACTGTATAGTTCCGGATCATCATCCAGCTGACCGCCATAAAAATCCATCAAAAATTTCAAATCCTCCTGAAAATCCGGAGCTTCGGCTGCATTCATGTAATCCAGAAAATACGGTTCTTCTTTAAGTGAATCGTACAATTGTTTTATGTAGCCCCTGTTTGCGTTCCAATTGAGTCCGTGTGTCCGGGAGTCTGTCAATTCTTTGTCCCTGTTCAGTATCCCGATAGCCTTGTTATTGACTAAACGCAGGTTTGGATTTATTTCTTCTTGTGTGGGATGGTATTTCTGCATGCCTATTTCTATCCGTTCCTGAGCATAGCGTACCAATGTACCCGGAAGTGAGAGCAAGAGAAAATACAATTGTCTTGTTTTTTCAAGGCTTTTGATGAGTTCATTTTCTGCCAAAGCAAGATCAAAATTTTGAGAATGAACGCTGCTGAATAAAACCTTAAAAATTTTAATACGAATGAAACGCCTGCTGAGCATACCTTTTAAATCAAAAAGAATCTCTGCAAATATACAGTTTTAAAGCAAATATTTTATATTTGTGAATATTATAAATAAATCAGACTTATGTATTTTGAAGATTTCGACCGTTCCACCAAGGCGGAACATAGTGGAGAAGATGTTTTTTCCAAACCCGTACGTGCCGGAAAAAGGACCTATTTCTTTGACGTTAAGGCAACTAAAGGAAATGATTATTACCTGACCATTACGGAAAGCAAACGTCGTGTTGACAAAGACGGACGGTTTTCATATGAGAAACATAAAGTTTTCCTGTACAAGGAAGATTTTGAAAAATTCACTGAAGGGCTGGATGAAGTCATAAAATTCATTAAGGACCGGATCCCTGTTACGGAAGCCCGCCCTAATGAATTTACCAACGTAAAATTTGAAGATCTGTCAGGGAATGAATAAAAAAAATTTCATTCACCTATTGCAATCTTGAAAAATCCTTTTACCTTTGCCGCGCTTTTTGTAACCCTAAGTGTACAATAGTTCGTCAATATATTTTAGCACAGACCGCTCTTTCAAGCGGTCTTTTTTATTTTTTGAACACCAGGTACACCGCTGCTATCAGCAGAAAAAAAGCCAGGATGTGATTCCACTTGAATTGCTCTGTCCTGAACACGGCCAGTGTGAAAACAGTAAACACGCTCAATGAGATCACTTCCTGGATGACCTTGAGCTGTATAAGTGAAAGTGGTCCACCGTTTCCAATATACCCTATCCGGTTTGCCGGAACCTGGAAACAGTATTCGGCAAAAGCGATACCCCAGCTAAAAAGGATGACAGCGATCAGGGGTAATGACTGAAACCACTTCATTGAACCAAACTTCAGGTGTCCGTACCATGCGAATGTCATAAAGACATTGGAGAACACCAAAAGTAAAACAGTGTACAGTGTTTTCATAGGGCATCTTGAAGATGCTATTTACGTCCGGGGTATTGTTTCAGGGCTTCTTCCAGGCAGTCCATGGCATTGCTGATATCTTCTTTTTTCAGAACGTAAGCAATGCGGACTTCATCTGTTCCCTTCCCGGGTGTGGCATAGAAGCCGGCAGCCGGAGCAACCATAACGGTCTGGCCTTTGTAACTGAAACTTTCCAGCAACCACTGAGCGAATTTGTCTGAATCGTCAACCGGCAGACGGGCCGTAGTGTAGAAAGCACCCATAGGCATAGGTGAATAAACGCCTTCCATTTTATTCAAACGGTCAATCATTAAATCGCGTCTGTCAATATATTCTTCTTTAACAGCCAGGAAGTATTCTTCCGGAGTAGCCAGAGCTCCTTCTGCGGCCATCTGCCCCAGGGCGGGAGCACACAAACGGGCCTGGGCAAAACGAAGCACGGCACTCATGACTTCTTTATTATGCGAGGCTATGCATCCAATACGAACTCCGCACAGGCTGTAACGTTTTGACACCGAGTCTATCAGTATGACATTTTCTTGGGCCCCAGGGATCTGCATACATGAGAAATGCGGTTCGTCAGAATAGCAGAATTCACGGTACACTTCGTCGGACAGCAGGTACAAATTGTGTTTTTTTACGATCTCTCCCAATTGCAGGATGTCCTCTTTGGTGTAAAGGGTTCCGGTAGGATTGCCGGGACTGTTTATGAGAATTGCTTTTGTTTTCGGGGTGATGTATTTTTCCACTTCCGACATGGGCGGCAACGCAAAACCACTTTCGATAGTAGTGGTAACGGGAACAAACTTCACTCCGGCCATCAGCGCAAAGGTGTTGTAATTGGTATAGAAGGGCTCAAAAACGATTACTTCGTCCCCGGGATTGCAACAAACTTTCAGGCCTATCTGCAATGCTTCGGAACCTCCTACAGTAACAATGATTTCTTCATAGGAAAGATCAATATTTACATCCTGATAGTATTTTGCCAATCCCCTGCGGTAAGATTCTATACCGGCCGAGTGCGGATACGACACCAGTTTAAGGTCCGTATTGCGTACAGTGTCAATAGCTTCCCTGGGAGAAGCAATATCGGGCTGACCGATGTTCAAATGATACACTTTCACGCCGCGTTTTTTTGCAGCTTCGGCATAGGGAACCAGCTTTCGGATGGGAGAAGCGGGCATTTTCCTGGATAATTCAGAGATACCTAACATAACGACTTAAAATTTGTAAATTTAATCTGCAAATATAGACCTTTCTTTAAACAAAAAAACAATAATTTCTTACAATTTGCGAAGAATCAAATTCCTTTCCTGTAACCTATGGTTTTTTTATATTTTTGTTGGATTTAAATCCTAAACAAAATGTCGACTTTCAGACACAAAGCACTAACCGAATTTTCGTCACACAAAATGGAACGTTTCTCTGTAGAAACGAAACCCGTCTCTGCTTTTTTCGGTCAAAATGTTTTTGACCTCAAAAAAATGCGCAACTACCTGCCTGAAACTGCTTACGATGCAGTGGTACAGGCTATCGAAAAGAAAACCAGGATCGACAGGAGTGTTGCTGCATTTGTGGCGGAAGGAATGCGTACCTGGGCCATGGAACGCGGAGCCACCCACTACACACACTGGTTCCATCCCCTGAGTGAAACAACTGCCGAGAAACACGAGGCATTCATAAAGCCTTATTCAAACGGCTGTGCGATTGAACAATTCATGGGTGATTCCCTCATACAACAGGAACCCGATGCCTCCAGTTTTCCAAGCGGCGGTCTGCGCAATACTTTTGAAGCGCGTGGCTATACGGCATGGGATCCCAGTTCACCGGCTTTCATTATGGATCAGACACTTTGTATCCCTACCATTTTTGTGTCCTACACCGGTGATGCCCTGGACATCAAAACGCCCCACCTGAAATCATTAAGAGCTCTTGACCAGGCCGCTACCGATGTGGTCCGTTATTTTGATCCGGAAACGGATAGCGTAAATGTGATCTATGGCATTGAACAGGAATATTTTGTGGTGGATCTTTCCCTGTACCGCGCCCGTCCGGATTTGATGCTTTGCGACCGCACCTTGCAGGGCCATACTGCTGCAAAGGATCAACAGCTTGAAGATCATTACTTTGGTAACATTCCTTCCCGGGTAATGGCTTTTATGAAAGATTTTGAAACAGAAGCTTATAAACTGGGTGTTTACATAAAAACCCGTCATAACGAGGTAGCTCCCAACCAGTTTGAATTTGCGCCCTACCACGAGGAAGCCAACCTGGCTATAGATCACAACCAGATGATCATGATGGTTATGCGCAAACTGGCTAAAAAACACAACCTGAAAGTCATCTTTCATGAAAAACCGTACGACGGAATAAACGGTTCAGGAAAACACTGCAACTGGAGTATGTGCACCAACAAAGGCGTTAATGTCTTTTCCCCCGGTAAAACACCACAGGACAACCTGCAATTTTTGAGCTTTATCGCATGTACCCTGAAAGCCGTCTACGAACACCATTTTTTGATCATGTCCACCGTAGCCTCGCTGAGCAATTCATACCGCCTTGGCGGCTCCGAAGCTCCCCCTGCAGTGCTGTCCATGTTCATGGGAAGCACACTTGCCGAGTTGTTGGATTTGATAGAGAGTGGCGGTGCGCAGAGTAAAAATGACATTGAGCAGGCAAGGTTGGAGATCGTGGGCATGATCCCCGATATCTTCCCGGACAACACCGACAGGAACCGCACCTCTCCGTTCGCCTTTACCGGCAACCGGTTTGAATTCCGAGCCATCGGCTCCTCGGCAAATTGTGCCTCTTCCATGCTATTCTTGAACACTGCCGTTGCACAACAGCTGAAAATTTTCAAAAAGCTGGTGGACAAAGAGCTGAAATCGGGATTAAAACAGGAAGATGCCCTGATAAAGGTGATCCGGAAGTTTGTCAAAGAATCCCGTGATATTCGCTTTGAAGGGAACGGGTACAGTGCTCAATGGCAGGCAGAAGCAGCCCGTCGCGGGTTGAGGGGAATTCAGGATGTTCCTGCCTCGTACAAGTCTTTGCTGGAATCCAAAACCGTCAAACTGATGGAAGAAACTCAGGTGATGAGCCGCAGGGAACTGGAAGCCCGTTTTGAGGTCAAAAACGAGATGTACGTAAAGAAACTTCAGATAGAAGCACGTGTGTTGGGAGATCTGGCCATAAACCATTTTGTACCTACTGCCATACGTCACGAAAATCTGCTGCTGGAAAATGTACGGGGGATGAAAGAAATTTTCCCGGCCGGAGAATACGAAGTGTTGGTATCCACGCAGCTGAAAGCCCTAAGAAAAACTGCAGGTTATGTGAATGACCTTCGCAGCCTGGTGCATTTGCTGATAGAAGCACGTAAAAAAGCCAATAAACTGGAATCGCTGCAAAAAAAAGCCGCTGCATACGCCAAAGAGGTCTTGCCCCTTATGGACCAGATAAGGCATTGCTCCGATCACCTGGAAATGATCGTGGACGATGAGCTTTGGCCGTTGCCCAAATACCGGGAGCTGTTATTCCTCCGGTAAACGTTTTTTTACGATCTTTGTCAGTACAAAGTATTTTGTATCATGAATGACCTGGAAGCCGGAAAGTACAGCAAACGGGGTGTATCTTCTTCAAAAAACGAGGTACACAGTGCCCTGGAAGGAACCGGAAAGGGCCTGTTTCCGGGAGCTTTCTGCAAAATAATCCCCGATATTCTTACCGGTGATCCCGGTTATTGCCTGGTCATGCATGCTGACGGAGCAGGGACCAAATCTTCCCTGGCCTATTGCTATTGGAAAGAAACAGGAGATTTGGACGTTTGGGAAGGAATAGCCCAGGATGCCATTGTAATGAACCTGGATGATCTGTTGTGCGTGGGAGTGACCTCGGACATTCTTTTAAGCTCTACCATTGGCCGTAATAAAAGGCTGATCCCAGCCGAGGTAATCAAGGCTTTGATACAGGGGAGCCGGCAATTTTGCGGGCGTATGACAGATCTGGGGATCCGTATGGAGCTTACCGGCGGTGAAACGGCCGATGTAGGCGATTTGGTCAGGACCGTGATTGTGGACAGTACGGTTTGTGCCCGGATCCGGCGTGATCTGGTTATTGACAACAGCCGTATTCAGCCTGGGGATGTTATCGTGGGACTGGCTTCTTTCGGACAAACCACTTACGAAGATTGTTACAACGGGGGTATGGGCAGCAACGGGCTGACCAGTGCCCGGCACGATGTGTTTGACAAAACGGTAGCAGCTGCTTTCCCGGAAAGTTATGACAACGGCATACCGTCTGAATACGTTTATTCCGGCACCCGGAAACTAACCGATATTGAACCGGATACAGGTCTGACTTTCGGGCAGCTTGTTTTGTCCCCTACCCGTACATATGCACCTGTAATCAAAGACATTCTGGATTCACAACGGAGTTCCGTACACGGCATGATCCACTGTTCCGGAGGAGGTCAGACCAAAATACTCCATTTTATTGATGATCTTCATATAATAAAGGATAATCTTTTTCCCGTTCCCCCGCTTTTCAGGGAAATCCAGAGGATCAGCGGTACTTCGTGGAAAGAGATGTACACGGTGTTCAATATGGGACACCGCATGGAATTGTATGTACCTGCAGAAGCAGCTCCCATTATGATAGAAAAAGCGGCCTCTTACGGGCTGAAAGCGCGTATTGTCGGGAAAGTGGAAGCAATGAAAGGGCGCAGGGTAACCATTAAAAATGAACATGGCACATTCACGTACAATAAATAAGTTTTTCGTATCCGGCAAGACGGTTGTACTGATGATCCTTGGTAGCTTCTTATGGCTGATGCAAGGGTGCGGGAACTCCGGTGAAGAACAACCCAAACGATTGCCGGTGATCGACGAAATTTTAAACGACACCACTTCCGCATGGTACCTGGATCCCGCATCTTTTCCCGAACAAAGGGAAGTACTGCCGGTTGGCATATATGGCACGGAAAAGGATGATATAACTGCCGTTGAAGTCCTACTCGGCTTTGATCAGTTTGATAATATAACGGGCAACCCGGGAAGTGACGGGATCAGTGATTTTGCAGGCGAATATTTCGATTTTTTATGCCGGCCTGCGGCAAAGGCTCCGGTGTGTGACTCGGTCCGTATTGAAACCATAAAAAACATGTCGGAGCTCCTCCGCACAGAAGGCGACAGGCCTCCGGTCAAAGCGCTTGTGGTTGCCGGGGATCCTGCCTCGGTAATGGCTTTTGAAGATATTCAGGAGCTGATCCAAGCCGCGAATCTGGATGTTGTTGCCATAAGTGTTTTACAGGCAGGAATTGACAAGTCACTGGACAATGTGCGACGGTTCCATTCGGAAAGAAACAAACGCGTCACGGTAGGTGTGATCGCTTCTGAAAGCAGCCTGGCACTTAATGCTTACGATGTTATGACTGAAGAGGTTGAAGTGGTTTTCCAGGGTTTCACTCCTGACAGCCTTCCCTCTTTGAACAATACACTTTATCCCCTGGACAGGGATCTTATAAGGGCTTACCATTTTGATTATTCCAGATCCGGTATGAATTACAGGGGTTCCCGGTACAATCCCGGTGTCATGGAGGTTAATTCCACAGAAAATGCTGTCCGTTATGCGATTACGAGCCTGGTTAACCAATTGCTATTGGGGAGCCATCCTCCTTTGAAATACATTCTGACCGGGGAGAATACATCTTCACGTTACCCGGGCATCATTAAGGAACAGCTTACTTTTTTGAGAAATTTCAGGCAAAACAACCGTTATATATACAGACACCTTATAGATCCGGAAGTGGTTCTGGTCAATCCGCGTGAAGAAGCGGCGGGAATACTGTACAAGGCATTGAGAGATAAGCGTCTGGCAGCTTTCCGTACCACTCCTTCCTGTGTCCGGATATTATCTTCTGCAGAACCTTTGGATCTTTCTAAATACCCCTTACTAAATGTTTGCATCAACAATTGATAACAGTGTCCTGGATATGTTTCCCCAAGTAGAATTGGAGGGACACATCACCCTTGTTACTACGCGTTCGCAGGTGCAGAAAGCGGCAGAGTACCTCTTGCGGCAACCGGTTTTGGGTTTCGATACGGAAACCAAGCCCCGTTTTTCTTCCGGAAAAATGTACAAACCTGCTCTTTTACAATTGTCTACCGGCAATCGTTCTTTTCTGATCCACCTGAATAAAACGGGGCTGCCCCCGGAACTGTTGGCCGTATTGAGTGATCCCCGCATAGTGAAAGTTGGAGCTGCTGTCAGGGACGATATTATTGGGCTGCAGCGCTATACCGACTTTCAGGCGGAAGGGTTCATTGATCTGCAGGAAATGGCGCAGGAATACGGCATTATGGAAAAAAGCGTCAAGAAGCTGGCGGCTATTGTTTTAGGAAAACGTGTGAGCAAGTCGCAACAGACTACCAATTGGGAGGCTTATCCCCTGTCTGAAGCCCAGGCCCGCTATGCGGCCACCGATGCTTACGTCTGTTACCGAATTTACCGGGAATTGACATCTCACCAGGAAGAAAAAAAATCTCCCCGTCAGCGGATGTACGAAGAAGTCCTGGAACGGGCTGCTGCCCTGGTGAAAGGCGAACCGGATATTGTGGCAAATATGGCTAATATCAGTGCATTGATAAAGGACACCTTTAAATTTTGGTGGGTTGGTTTTTACCTTGTGGACGATGCTGCCGGACAATTGGTTCTGGGTCCGTTCCAGGGGCCTGTGGCCTGTACCCGGATCCCATACGGCAGGGGAGTTTGCGGGTCTTCCTGGAAACAGCGTAAAACATTGATCGTTCCGGATGTGGAAAAATTTCCCGGGCATATAGCTTGCAGTTCCCGTTCCCGCTCAGAGATCGTGGTTCCTTTGTCAGATAAAGAAGGCAGGATCAGGGCGGTTCTGGATATAGATTCTGAAAAGCTAAACACGTTTGACAAAACGGATAAGAAGTATCTGGAAAAACTGGCTGTGCTTTTTAAAAATATTTACTAACTTTGCAGTCCTTTTATGGTACCCTGGCCGAGTGGTTAGGCATCGGTCTGCAAAACCGAGTACAGCGGTTCGATTCCGCTGGGTACCTCTAAAAAAGCCGGCTTCTTGGCCGGCTTTTTTTATGGGCGCAAAAGGTGTGCAACGTACACTTGATTCTTTTCACTGATTCACAGTGAGTTATGAAATTCGACCCCCGGGGGGTCGAATTTCATAATTGCCTGATTTTGAGGCAAAAGAATCAAGTGTACGTTGCACACCTTTCTCTGGCGCTGGCATAGAGCACTGCGTCAATGGCCATTGGTTTGTGAACCCTGAAATAGAATCTGTATTCAGGGACGAGGGTTTTCAGGTAATCAACCAGGACGGGAAGGTCGTCTTTTTTGTGATAAGCAGCCATGGCCAGGATCGGCTTGTTTTTGAGTATGGTATGCCGGGCTCCCTGCAGGGCTTTCAGCTCGTTGCCTTCTACATCCATAACGATCAAAGTGGCCGGAGATGATCCCAACATTTCGTCTATTGTTGTGGATTGCAGGGATACGGCTCCCGGCAAAGGCGCTTCCACTTTCCGGGAAAGCATCGTTCCTTCATTGATAAAGTATACGGGTTCAGAAGTGTTTGAGATACATTTTGGAATTATGACTACATCTCCATCCGGTACAGCAGCATGTACATATTCGCTCAACTTATGTACGTTAATGCTGTCGGGCTCACAAGCGTAAATCTTGGTGTACCTGCTCCCGACGGTTTCCAGGAAATCTTTGATGGTATCCCCGGTAAAAGCCCCACAATTGATCATGATCTCTTTTGTTGTAAGTGTCAGATCGTTAATAACGGAATGTTCTGAAAAATATTGAGGCCTTCTTACATAGGGGAACAGGTAAGTGGCATCTTTATGGATCTTGGCATTCAGGTAGGCTTCCAGGCAGTCTTTTGAGAGTTTATCTTCCAACAGTTCAAAGACCCGGTTGAATGATCCGATGTTGGTGGCAACATAGTCCCGGTCCATCGGTTCCAGGACACCTCGGTCGTATATGGAAGATAAAAAGCTGATAATGCCTGCCCCGGGAAATAATTCGCGGTATTTACTCAGATCATTACGGTACCCGCCAAAAAAGCATAACAAAACATTGAATGCAGGATATTGGCGGTTCAATTGCGATATGGATAATATGGGTTTGTCTGTGCGGGATCGCATGTCATCAATGTATTTGTCGTCTATGACACGGCCGGTTATCTGAAGCCCGTTTTCAGATAAGTAGATTTGTGCCGTATCCGCAATCAGTCCTGTTCCATACAGGAACACGGGCAATCCGGAACTTGTCAACTCTTTGATCATTAAATCATCCCGGCTGTATTCCTTATCTAATTGAATATTTTCCATGGTGTTGCAAAGATAAGTAATTCCACGGCAGATTTTTTTTATCTTTGTTATCAACCAAACCATTCCCCTATGACGGTCAGCTTACATCTTTTTGCTTTCCCCGTTAATTTGATAATAGGATTGTGTATTGTTTTCTTAGGATGGAAATTCCGGAAACTATACCGGGATATCTACATGACCATAGCCCTGGTCCTGTTGATAGCCGTTTCCCTTGTACAGGGTTTTATGCCGGGACATGTTGCATTTACACACTCCTGGCCCTTTGTTGTGGTGCTCACTGTATTTTTGATCGTATTGGCTTCGCGCCTGTTTCTACAATTTTCCCTTGCCGGGTTTGGACTGTGGCTGGCTTTGTGGGCAGGCATGCTCGGCACTGCCGATGCTTCCGTAACACATATCATGGTTCCCCGTCATGAGTACGCCCGCACTTCACTGCCTTTCACTTTACGTCTGGAGGATTTTCGGGTAACCCGTTACCAGACAGGCGAACCCATGGAATACCGGGCCGAGGTGTCCTTGCAGGATATGAGCCGCGTCAAGGATATCCCGGACACCGGAAAAGTTCCGCCCAAAGGAACGGCAGTGGACTCGGACGGTAGAGAAAATACAGTCCTTAAAACGCTTCGGGTAAACCACCCGGTACATTATAAAGGGCACCAGGTTTATTTGATGGATTACGACTCGGCAAAGGGAGATATGACGGATTACTGTATTGTTATGGTGACCCGCCAGCCCTGGCGATGGCTGGTATTTGCAGGAATATTGTTGTTGCTCGCAGGAGCCTTAAAAACATTTTTCCGATGACCTGGGATCATTTAATATATTTTGCTGTTGCAGCTGCCTTTTTCTGGATCGCCGGATCGGTTACATCATTTTTCGACCGGAGAAAAGCCTCTCTTTGGTCCTTGATCGTTTATTCCACAGGAATTATCATTTACAGCTCTTTTATTATCGCTTTCTGGATATCTCTAAAACGGCCGCCCCTGGTCACCATGGGAGAAACCCGGTTATGGTATTCCCTGTTCCTTACCCTGGCAGGCCTGATCACTTACATCCGCTGGAAATACAAATGGGTCCTCTCCCTGACGACAGTTATGGCGCTTGTTTTTCTTGTGATCAATATTTTGCGGCCCGAGATCCACAACCGTGTCCTGATGCCCGCCCTGCAAAGCATCTGGTTCATTCCGCATGTTACCGTTTATATGTTTTCCTATGCATTGCTGGCGTGTACCTTTTTGCTTGCCCTGGCCGGTTTGATCCGGCCGTCATTGAATGTACTCGATGCCATTGACAAGCTGTGCCGTGCCGGACTTTCTTTCTTTACAATTGGTATGTTGCTGGGGGCTTTATGGGCCAAACAGGCTTGGGGAGATTACTGGAGCTGGGACCCGAAAGAAACCTGGGCTGCCCTAACCTGGCTATTGTATGTGTTTTCTTTTCATATTAAAAACATACGGCCAAAAGCTAAAAAACAATTATATGTTTCTTTGATTGTTGCTTTCCTGGCGTTGCAGATCTGCTGGTACGGGTTGCAATACCTGCCTTCTGCACGGGGCAGCATGCATAATTACGCCCTCAACATAAAACGGTGATGAAACGTTTTTTGAATATACTCTGGAAAATAACCGGCTCCGTGATCATTGTCATAGGAACGGGAATTTTCTTATCGCGGATTGTCAACCAGGCTCCTCCTGATGATATGAGTCTTATGGACCGGGTTAATGTCATCATTGACCAGGGTGGCTGTTTCATATGTCATGGCGGACCACACGAATTTTGCAAACACGTTAACTGGCCAATTTTCGGCCAGGCCATTCGAAGAGATGCCGAAAAAGGGATTCGCTATGCAGATGCAACCTATACGTTGGCATATTCACTTGAAAATGTACCTTACGATGAAACTTCTTTGGTGAAATTGCAAAAAGCCGTTTCCCAACAAAGTATGCCTCCTTTGAGTTTTTATGTAATACACTGGAAATCTTACATGACAAAGGATAAACAAGAAATTTTCCTGGACTGGATATACGATCAGCTCTTTACCTATTATACCCAACCGATACCATCTGAAAAAAATCCCTTTGAACCGGTACATCCTGTTCCCGGTTTCGTTCCATATAATTCGGATAAAGCAGCACTGGGTGAACTGCTTTTTCACGATTCACGGCTTTCTGTTGACAACACCATAACCTGTGCCACATGTCACAACCTGAAAACGGCCGGTGTAGATAACCTTGATTTTTCAGTAGGTGTATATTACCAACCCGGGACTATCAACTGCTTGTCCGTTTTCAATACTGTCTTTCATTCTTTCTATTTTTGGAACGGAAATGCCTCTTCGCTGCAGGAACAGGCATATCAGGCGTTGCTTGATCCGGTGAAGATGGGCAACGACAGCCTGGATCGTATCCTGGACATTTTATCTGAAGATTCCTCGCTGACTGAGCGTTTCCTTGAAGCTTACCCTGAAGGTTTTTCAGACAGCACCATCACCCATGCCCTTGCCGAGTTTAACAAGACCTTGATCACTCCGGACTCACCCTTTGACAGGTACCTGAAAGGTGATGCCGAGGTCATAGACCGACAGGCCCGGGAAGGATACCGGTCGTTTAAAAAATTCGGGTGTGCCACTTGTCATAATGGCACGGCTATGGGAGGTACGTCTTTTGAATTTATGGGAGTAGCCAACAATTATTTTCCGGATATCCGGCAAATTGTTCTGGAAGATATGGGCCGTTATTCGGTAACATCCAAATCTTCTGATATGCACCGTTTTAAAGTTCCCGGCCTGAGAAATGTTGCACTTACACAACCGTATTTTCACGATGCCTCGGCAAGTACGTTGGAAGATGCTGTGGCAAAAATGGCTTATTATCAACGGGATAAAAAATTATCCCGGAAACAGATCCGGGCCATAGTTTCTTTCCTGAACACCCTTACAGGAGAATACAAGGGTATTCCGTTAGACAGTATCAACGGGGAAGAACACAAAGATATAGTGGGCCAGTCCGGCCAACAGAAATAAAGCCAACCAGACCCTGGAAGCGAAAAGACGTCTTTCCGAGAAAAGGGAAGTGATCAACAAAGAGGCGGGGATCATAACCAAAGGCAACATTCCTTTGGCATAAACAGGATAAAATACCATCACCAAAGCCGCAAAAAAGATTATCCAGAACATGGATCCGTAAAAACGGGATATTGTAACCGTGGTGGTAGTATCGCGGTGTACCAACCGGATAAACAGGGAAAGAATAACCAACAGAAATATCAGGGATACAAGTACGATGCGGGAAATGGTAAAGGAAGTGAAGGCTGTTGAAGGATCCGGGCCCTTGAAAAATGCGAAGGTGACCGTCCAATACTCCTGAATATCGTTATTGAGGAACCACAGGACAGCCGTAACTAAAAATACCGGAACGATAATTCCGCCTAAGAAAGCCACCACATCTTTACCGGATAATTTAACCATCCGTACAAAACTGATAATAAATGGTATCAGGAGAAATAACGCGGGAGTGTACAGTATTCCGGCACAGGTTATGAAAAAAGCGCACAGGAAAGGGCCGGCTCTTGTTCCGGAAATAAAGGCCGCATATACCAATGCATAAACAGCCGCTGCGACAAACAGAGATGCTGCATACAGTCGTGGGTTTTGATACGTTTGCGGGAAACAGGATACCATCCATACATAACAAACCAGGATCCAGAGCGTCCGTTCCGGCAAAAGCCCGTAGCGGTCATTAAGAAAAGAAAGCAACACACCGGTACCGATAATGATAAACGTTTCTGTCAAATGCAGGTACCAAAGGCAGGAGTTCTCCGCTACCACACAATAAAACACGCGAAATAACGCCATCAATAAAAAGGACAACAGGAATGCTCCGGTAAGACTGCGTTTGATATATTCGATCATATTACGGTGTTTGCATATTCATAAGATCTTCCCCTATGTCTTTACGGTAATACATATCCCTGAAAGAGATACGTGACAGTTCCCCGTAAGCTTTTTCCCGGGCTTTTTCAGCTGTAGATGCCATTGCCGATATAGCCAAAACGCGTCCTCCGGCTGTTTTTATCTGTTGATCCCCTGTTGTTCCCATGTGGAAAACCGTTGCATTCTGCACCCGGTCCAATCCCTTTATCTCATATCCTTTTTCATATGACTCCGGATATCCTCCCGCTACTGTTACTACGGTCACACTATGTTTACTGTTCACCGTAAGATCCATCTTTTCCAGGGACCTGTTTTTCAATGCGGCACAGGCCGCAGCGAAGTCACCTTGCAGGCGCATTACAACAGATTCTGTTTCGGGATCACCCATTCTGACGTTATATTCTATAAGGTATGGATTACCCGCGCAATTCATCAGGCCAAAAAATATAAAACCCCGGTAATCGCAACCTTCTTTTTGCAATCCGGATAAGGTTGGCCGTATGATCCGTTCTTCCACTTTTTTCATAAAATCTGCTCCGGCAAAAGGCACGGGAGATACAGCTCCCATTCCGCCGGTATTCAGGCCGCTGTCTTGCTCCCCTATTCTTTTGTAGTCCTTTGCCTCGGGAAGGATCTTATAATGTACGCCATCGGTGAGAACAAAAACGGACACTTCAATGCCCTCCAGGAATTCTTCCAAAACCACTTTATTGCCGGCTGCCCCGAATTTTCCGTCCAGGATCTCTTTCAGGTGTTGGCAGGCCTGCTGCAGGTCCGATTCTATCAATACGCCTTTGCCTGCTGCCAATCCATCGGCTTTCAGAACATACGGAGAATGCATGGTTTCCAAAAAAAGGCACGCTTCCCGGTAATGATCCGCATCAAAGGTTTGGTAACGTGCAGTAGGGATGTTGTAGGCAGACATAAATCGTTTGGCGTAATCCTTACTGCCTTCCAGCCTGGCGCCATCACTCCCGGGGCCAACAACCAAAACATGTGACAAGGAGGGATCCTCCAGGCAAAAATCCTTTATCCCTTTTACCAGGGGTTCTTCCGGCCCTACCACAAGCATATCTATACGGTATTGTAACAAGGCAGTGCGTACGGCAGGAAAATTTGTGGTCGATAATGCAACATTAGCTACATGCTTTCCGTTTGTTAAAGTGAGAGCAGCAGTTCCCGGATTGCCCGGTGCCACAAAAAGCTCCTCAACCAAAGGTGACTGTACCAATTTCCAGGCAAGTGCGTGCTCCCTGCCACCGGATCCCAAAACAAGAATTTTCATAACGCAAAGTTAAATATTCTTATGAGAGGTGTAACATTTATTCAGGTAATACGTCAATATAACAGAACCGCAAACACAAACTATTAATAATTAACAACCATGAAAAAAACACTTTTTACAGTACTCCTTTTAGTCGGAAATCTGACAATGTCTTATGCTCAGAACCAACTGAAGGATATCGTCCTGCAATTTGCCTCCCAACCAAAAGCAGAGCACATACACGTTGGAGGTCTGATGATGCAAATCGCTAAAATGTGTGCAGACGATGAAGAATCTGAATTTATTCGCGGGATCAGGTCCGTATCCGTTCTGTCCCTCGAAAACTGTGACCAGGAAATCAAAGATGCTTTCAGCAAACAGGTAGAACATTTCAACGATAAAGATCTGGAGCTTCTTGCCGAAGTATCTGAACAATCAGAGAATGTAAGGGTCCTGGCTCAAATCAGCGATGAAACCATTGAACGGTTTGTTGTAATCATAACCGGAGATGATGCTTCGCTTATCCAGATCAACGGAAAGATAGATCTGGTTCATATGGAAGAACTTATTGCCCAGAACACAAATAACGCTATTAAATAAAATGAAAACAATTCACTGTATTAAAAGAGGTATTTATCCAGTGATAGTAGTAGTGGGAATAACCATAGCCCTTTTGGTAATGGCCTTTACAAAAAACTACAGTATTGCAGATAGTACTAAATTTGCCAACGAAAAATTATCATCAGAAACGTTCCAGGAATTAGTCGCAGAAGATAAAAATGTTTGATGCCCAGTCTTTCAAGGATACTTTCCTGCCCTGTCACAGGCAGCTGTACATAACAGCCTACAGATTGCTAAACAACCAGGCTGAAGCCGAAGATACCGTGCAGGATGTATATGTGAAACTGTGGAATATCCGGGAAAAACTAACATTAATTGACAACCCGCAGGCTTATGCCACCACGATGATCCGAAATCTTTGCCTGGACAGGCTTCGCTCACCGGCAAGAAGGACATCCCAAAGAGATGCTGTAGAGGCCCTGAAATCAGAATTGGTAGACACAGCAGGTCAAATGGATCAAAAGGATGAATTAAAGTTAGTGATCAGCCTGGTGGACAAACTCCCGGAAAGACAACGCGAAATTTTCAGACTGAGACACTTTAGCGAATTTACCCTGAAAGAAATTGAACAAATAACCGGTTTAAACCCGGTAAACGTCAGGGTGCATTTAACAAGAGCCCAAAAAAATTTAAGGCAGCAATACGAAAAAATTAACCGCCATGGATATCAATAATATAAAAAAAATCATGGATCAGCATTACGACCGGGTGGAAGTGCCCGAAGATCTGGAAGCAAAAATATCAGCTACCATTGACAGACTGGCTGCACAGGAAGATGCAGGAAAGAAGGAGCAGACAGAACCTGTAATGATCCAATTGAAACCCCGTCGCGCTATGTGGAAAACAATAGCCGTTGCTGCCTCTGTTGTATTGCTTCTTACCCTGGCTGTTTTTGTACCTGTGAGGGAACCCGCCGTACAATTGGCAGACACCTACACCAATGTGGATGAGGCATACGACGAGACCGAAAGAGTACTGCAATACGTTTCGTCTCTGATGAATAAAGGCATCGATAAAGTGGAACAGACACATTCCGAAATATCTTCTAATAATACTTTGAATAAATTTATAGAAATCAATAAAAAATGAAAAAGACATTACTTATCATCCTGGCTGCATTATTTGTAGTCCCGGTTTTTGGTCAAAGCAGGTTTTATAATAGATATTCCGCTTACGAAGGCATGACCAAAGTCTACATATCTCCTTCCATGTTCTCCCTGATGGGAGATGATGTTCAGCTGAATGTTTCCGAAGATGTGGATATCTCAGGTATCATTAAAAATTTAAAAGGACTGTATATACTATCAACCGACAATCAGAAGTATATCGCAGAAATGGAAAAAGATTTTGGTGATCTGATCAGGAACGGACAGTTTGAAGTTCTGATGGAAGTAGAAGAAACCACGGAAAAAGTGGTAATATACTTACAGAAAAAGGACACACTCATTTCTGACATTTACATTTGTGCCCGGGAAAAAGATGAATTAAATATCATCTGTCTTACCGGGGAAATGACTCCTGACGATCTGAAAGGATTGATGAAAAATATGAATTGATTACCGAATCATTCATACATCAGCATAACCGAGTAAGATCCTTTATATATACCGTTTTTCTGTTCTCTGAGATTTTTGGCGCTAGCTGAAAATCTCAGTATTTTTATACTATCCTCTTCTTCATCTGTAAAGGACTCGAAAGCGGCATTTTCCAGATCCCCCGAATTCAGGATTACGTTACAGGCTATGTCCTGGTCTGAAGCCAGGCTGATCTCGCCCAGATTTATGGTAGTACTTTGATCATTCAGTTCTACATCATTCTCCATATTTGGAGTAATGGCTACACCTTCAATGATCTCGGCCGTAATATGACCTGTTAAGGATACTTTATTCTGACCATAGATAACTGTCGTGGAAAGAGACAGAAGCAGGATAACAATGAATCTACGTACCATGGTTTTCGATTTTTAACTCAAAAAAAGGCTCCGGGAAATCGTAACGGGACAGCAATGGACAAATATAATGAAAAATACAATTAAAACAAATACCGTTGTCCCTGGATTTGTCCCATAGTGAAGCATGATAATCATTGATGGAATCCTTGACAAAAGTCATTGGATTCCGGTACATATTAGCTACCGGCACATCTTCAGGAGATCCGCAAACATCCCCGTTTGGCAGCATAAAAGTACGGTAGAAGTAATGGTTATTGACTATACGTATACGTTCTTCATACGGGATGGCAGCTGCTCCGCAGGCAAGTCCGTCCTGTAACAAAAACACGTTTTCTTTTAAAAAACCTTGATCATCTCCGGTATCCACTACCGATATGTAAAAAGACTCAACACTTAACTTCTTTACCAATTGGTGGCACGCATCCAGTTCTTCCCTGTTTTTGATCACAAAATTGAACGTATAGCCGTCACGTGGATCAATATGCATTTTCCGGTCCAGGGGAAAGTCAACAATCACAACGGTATCTTTTGGATCCAGAATTTTTTTTGTATCGTTGTTACAATTTTTGTAATAAATATGATACCTGGTTTTTACGGGAGAGGCATTCAGCATGGTAACAATATCTTCAATATCAGGATGGAGCGTGATGTCACCCCCGCAGACATTGATGATAAAAGAATCGTATTTTGAAACATCTTCCAGGATATCACGTATCAACCGTGTGTCCATGAAGCTTGTATCCCCTTGTTTATGACAACACTTAAACTGCCTGAAATATACCGGACAAAGAGTACAATCACGGGAACATTCGTTGTCAATGAACAGTGTTATGTTGTTGCCTGATTTTCGGATCTCACCTTTTGTGACCGAATGCATCCGGAAATGGTACGGTGTCATCACAACGGGTCTTTTCATTCCTTTCTCCACACGGGTCATTGTCCCCATCCGATGATCACAGACTTTATCAATAAACGTTTTCTGTTTTTGGTAATTTTCCGAATCCTGTGAAAATTCCACCACTCCGAAAGCAGCAGGTACAAGCAATTCGTTGATAAACCCTGCTATTACCGGATCGCTGTTGGAAATGATGGCATTCATATCCCGTGTATTGAGCAACAACACATTGGTATCCTTCACAACGGGATAAACGTAGGGCTTTAAAGAGAACCAGTATGTTTCGGGTGTATGTTTCATTGGATCGGATAATGCATAGTTATAGCTGTTCGGTATGTTTATATGCCGGAATGAAAATGTAATGAAGAACTATAAAAGATTAAAGTGTGTCCTCGGTCGGTTTCTTGTAAATGAAGGATCCCTGGTATGATTTTTCGGGAGTTTCTACAATAACCGTGTAGAGGCCCGGTTTTTCCATATCTGTCAACCGGCACACATTTACTACACCATCAGTACTGATTGCTTCTGTGATCTGGAACGATCCGTTGTCATTGATCACTACCAACTGACATCTTACATCCGGATTGAAATAGCGTATGCACATTTCTTTTTCTTCCAGATCTATCCAGACGGCAGGAGCATCTGCACAGCGAACGGCCGCAGTTTCATCGGTAGTTGTGGAAAAACGGGTAATACTTCTGGGTTTGGGCGTAGTCGGACCCGTTTCATTCATATCTACAATGATGCTGTGATTTTGGGCCATCATTGTCAATGGAAAACTAAATAATAAAACTAATGTGAAAATAAAAAAGTGTTGAGTCCTCATAGCTGCATATTTTGAATCATTACAAAGATAACGGCTTTTCAAGAAAAAGAGCCCAAAAACAAGGGAAAATATGGTCAGCATGGGTTTTTCAACTTCCTGATAATCAATATGTAATGAAAATAAAAAGTCAGCAGCCGATTAGTCTCTATAATTATCTGACTATCAAATACTTATGCTATATTATTGATTTTCAGCCATATACGCTTCTTTTTGAATGTGGCAATAATGTAAACATTCAGCTACATATTCATCCAGGGATTCGTCCAGTCCCAGTTTTAAAGCAAGGCGTCTTTTGCGAGAATAGATGGATTTCCCGTTCCCGTGATTGTAGAATACGCTCATTTCCGTTGCGGAAAAGCCGCAGCAAAGCAGGCATATCAGATTGATGTCGTCGTTATTCAGGTCGGGATGTTTATCCTTCAGGTGATCAATCACCCCGTCGTATTTGACGTTCACGACCTCGCTCAGATCGTCCAGGGCGCCTTCGCTCAACCGGTTGATGTTCATGGTCTTGTTGAATTGCTTGACAAAGGCATCCGGCACGCCCCCGTAACGATATGACAGGTCAATGAGTTCCCGGATGGTCTGGATCCTTTTTTCCAGCACTTCTTTTAGCTGCGTTTCCACCATGTTTTGTTTGTCCAGTTTTTCCAACAAGGTGTTGTTGTACAGGGCAGATTCTGTTTTCAATTGCTCAATAAAGGAGATCTTTTCGTTGATATCCTGGTGTTTTCGATCTATGATCACACAGAAAATGATGGTCACGATCACAGCTATCAAGCTGATCAACACAATCATGTAATGATTCATCCGGGAACGGTATTCCAAACGCTGGTTGATGTTTTCCAAACGCTGGTTGTTGTAACGCTGTTCAATTTCGTAAAGGTCCATCCGACGGGATTCGTCGATGATTGAATCAGCCAGGCTGCGGGACAATTCTTCGTACCTTAGAGCCTCTTTGTAATTATTTTCTGCTTTTAGTATGTCTACTAATGTCAACAGGTTCCTGTGATCTGAGCTTAACGCTTGATCCAGGCTGACCATTTCATAATATATCCGAGCGGAATCCGCTTTACCCAATCGGGCATATGCCCGGCTCAGGCAATGATAAGTTTCGTTAGATATTGGAATATTTCCCTGTTTTTCAATCACATACAATGCAATATCCCGGGCATGGGAATAATCTTCATCAATCAGGTACGTACTGGCCAAAAGCGAATAATTGTGGAACAATGCCACGCTGTCTTCCATTTCCCGGGCCAGGTCCAAAGCCAAGTGCAAATAATAGTAGGCACTGTCCAGTTTTGCCGTGGAACGATATTTCTGACCCAAGAGACTGGCAACAGAATATTCATTCCTTTTATGACCGGCCAACCTGAAATATTGCATTGAACGCTTGTACCTGTCAATATCTACCTCATTCTCAATGTAAATTTTTTGGTAAAGCCAGGCCATCTGGGAATTGATCAGCCCCGTTGTCAGGAAATCGTTTGTTTGCAAGGCAATTTTTTCCGCTTCTGCATAAATCTCCATGGCCTTTTGCGGATCGTTCATTTCTTCCACACAAATCCCCTTGTATAACAAAGATTTCGCATATTTCTCACGATTCCGGCTGCCTCTGTAATAATTAACGGCAATATCTATAAGGGAATCATTGCGTAAAGGAATGTAGTTTTTATGCCGTGCCTGCGTGAGCAATAACGCGTAATAGGCCTTGTCACGCCGTGTCCTTACAGAACCTTCCGGAATGGAATTCAGCACATTGTAAGCACTATCGGGCCTGGAATTCATTAAACTGTCCACCGAAGGAAGCAATGACGGGTGTATGGGAGGATTGGTATTACATCCGACCAAAATGAACAGTAATATAAGGGGTATGAAGAATTTTCTCATTATTTACAGGAGCAAAATAACAAATATAGATCAAAAAAAAATAACGCAGAAAATTAATTCTGCGTTATTGTGCCCGGAACAGGACTCGAACCTGCACAAGGTTGCCCTCGCTAGTCCCTGAAACTAGTGCGTCTACCAATTCCGCCATCCGGGCGGGTAAACCTGCATATGTTATGCAAATAGTTTTTCAAAGGGATTGCAAAGATATACAAAAACTAAAAATACGCAACGTCTTGCGACAATATATCTTTTAACAAATTATTGGCAAGACGGCTGGCACCAATGCGAAACAGAGAAGGTGTCAACCATTGCTCACCCAAAATCTCTTTTACAATGGAATGGTATTCAAGGGCTTCAGCTGAGGTCACTATTCCCCCGGCAGGTTTGAACCCTACCCTTCTTCCGGTCTGCCTGAAATATTCGGCAATGCATTTACACATGACCGTGGCTGCAAAAGGCGTGGCAGCCGGTTCCATTTTCCCGGTAGAAGTCTTGATGAAATCCGCCCCGTTTTCCATGGCCAGGAAAGATGCTTTCCGAATATTCTCTTCTGTTTTCAAAGCTCCTGTTTCCAGGATCACCTTCAAATGGGCATCCGGCCCTATGGCCTTGCGAATTCCCCTAAGTTCCGACGCTACACGGTCGTATTGCCCGGCAAAGAAGAAATTCAGGGACAAGACTACATCTACTTCATCGGCTCCATGTTCCACACAAAGGGAACATTCCCTTTCCTTGATCTGTGTAAAAGTCTGCGATGCAGGAAATCCTGCCCCTACAGCTGCAATCCTGACCCCTTTAACCTTCAAGGCTTCCCTTACGGCACTGATCAAAGCGGGATATACACAGATGGCCGCTACGTGAGGCATCCGGGGATAATCTTCCGCAAACCGGTTCACGTTCTGGGCAAACAACCTGCCCCTGGCTTCCGTATCGGTCGCATTCAGGGTAGTCAGGTCTATAAAACTGAAACATTGTTTTAATGTATCCATATTATTCTCTTTTTTTACTGTCAATGATTATGGTAACCGGACCGTTGTTGATCAGCTGCACTTCCATATGAGCCCCAAACTCTCCGGTTTCTACTTTTATTCCCGTATACGTCTGCAGCATCATACAGAAAGATTCATACAAAGGAATCGCTATGTCCGGGACGGCTGCCTTGACGTAGGAGGGTCTGTTTCCTTTGCGGGTAGATGCATGGAGTGTAAACTGGCTTACCACCAGCAGCTGCCCGGACACCTGTGAAACGGAAAGGTTCATAACCCCCTGATCATCATCAAAGATTCTCAGGTTGGCGATCTTGCGAACCATCCATTCCAGATCCTCCCTGTTGTCTTCTTCTTCAAAACCGGCCAGGATAAGCATTCCCGGACCAATACGTCCTTTCAGAAGCCCTTCAATTTTTACCGAAGCTTCCGAAACCCTTTGAATTACAACTCTCATAATGTTAACCGGCTACCACCGTTTTTATTCCTTTGTATTCCGCTTCCCGAGCAATGGCTTGCAGTTTCTGCACGGGACATTTCTTCAATCCTCCCAGGGGAGTGGGCCTGTCCAAAGTATATACCATCACTTCCTTCGGGCCAAGTTCATCCATAAGCGCGTACCAGGCTTCCAACTCCTTTTCCGTGGTATTGTCCACCACCACTCCGTCTATCGTCCCGCTGAAAAACAAGGTCTGGAGCGTGAAATCACCTTTAAAGCGTTTCAATGCTTCCACGGTCCGGTGCAGTGAATACTGTTTTCCCGGTTGATTGATCTTCCGGAGCGTTTCTTCAATTGCCGAGTCGATCTTCATGATCCTTTGATCTGCCGGCATCAACCCTTCGAACACTCCGGGAATCTGCAGTGTCCCCGAGTTGGAGAGGACACAGACTTGTGAACCCGGACTTAAAGCATTGCGAATGGCCACGGTATCCTGCATGATCTTCAGAAAATCCCTGTGTAATGTAGGTTCTCCGTTCCCTGAAAAAGTAATCACATCAGGCAGTCTGTTCTCCCTGCCCAATAGTTCCAGTTTTTCTTTCAATGCAAGCGAGATATCTTCCGGCGATGGTATCAGATCATTCAGATCCTGCTGACCGGCAACAGGTTGGGGATTCCATCCGCATTCGCAATAAACGCAGTCAAAATTGCAGACTTTCCGGGTAACCGGCATCAGATTGATACCCAGACTGGAGCCCAGACGCCTGCTGTGGATCGGTCCGAAAACCGGACTGTGAAACGTCATATTTTCCATATCAATCCAAATTAATACTCACCCTTATACGTGGAATGACGTTTTTGGGGCGGGACAGGTATAAGGGAACAGAATCCTTGTGTGACAGGGTATCAATTACAGGCAACAGGCGCAAAGCGGGATCTTTGTATAGGGAATCCCTGTCCATACGCCAGGGCTGCAACTGTGAAGAATCCGGCGGCAATATTCTGAGCAGGGATTGCTTGAAGACCAAATCGTGGATACCGGGTACTGAATCCTTTAACCAGGCATTAAAACGGGTTACAAGTTCTTTTTGCCGGGCTATGTAAGAAAGCTGCTCGTTGTATGCTGACCTTTCAGCGTTGATATTCCTTCTCAGTTGGGTCAGTAAAGATTTAAAACGGGCCGGACGGCTTGCGTAATGATCCAGAGTAGCCAGGAATTGTTCAGTAGTGTAACCGTATTTTTCAAGGATAGGAGGATAAACCAGCGTTGAATCGGCTAAACGGCCCAGTGTACCGTCCCGTTCCAGGATAAGATCTGTAAGGAACATTTCCTTCAAAACCAGTTGGAAATCTTCCTTAGGAATCCGCCTGTCTGAAAGACCGGTACACCCGGTTAAGAATACTATTGTACAAACACAAGTCAGCGCAATTCTCATATACCCACAAAGGTAAAGAAAATTGCGGTTTGTGCAGGTATCTTTAAAGGTTGTCCGACTGTAATTTCTTTACCGCTCAATACCTCAACACCTTTTACGGCGTTGCCGAGTCCCTGGTCATAACGCTCCCAATCCACGGCTACCGGTTCCGTGCCGTTGTTGATCAGGACCATGACGCATTCGTTATCCAGTATTCTGAAATATACGTACATGTTTTCCTCGTAGCGGGGCAGGTAATGAAGCAATCTGCCGTACTGAACGGTTTTGGAAGACTTACGCCATGTGAGCAACCGGGAAATGTAGTCGTAAACGTTTTCTTCCAGGGGATCCCTTCCCCCGGAATTCAACACACGTGCCGGCATAGGTACCCTTTCTTCACCATGTCCCAGTCTTTTAGGGTCTTTTGCCGCCATCAACACCTCTGTTCCGTAGTATATTTGCGGGATACCCCGGGTGGTTGCCAGGAAAGTATACGCCATTTTCAGTTTCTCGGGATTTCTGCCCAACATTTCGTACATACGGTTGGTATCGTGGTTCTCGGCAAATATCAACAACTCGTTGGGGTTTTTGTAAACAAAATCATTGGCGATCATGTTGTAAAGACGTACCATGCCCTGTCCCCACTGGGGATCGGTATCTTCCATGAAAGCCCTTGTGATCTCTCCCTGCAGGGGGAAATCCATTACTGTAGGACCGCCCGGACGCGGGCCGCGTTCCCAGTAAGCTACCTGTTGGGGGTGGTTGTACCAGCATTCAGCCACAACCGTAGCATTGGGGTATTCTTTGCGAAGGGCGGCAGTATAAGCGGAAATGGCCTTTTCATCTGAATAGGGATATGTGTCAATCCGTACCCCGGCCAAGCCGGCGTATTCCATCCACCATACGGTAACTTGTATGAAATAGTGCAATACAAATGGATTGGTCAGGTTCATATCCGCCATTGAAGTGTCAAACCAGCCTTGCACGCACAAATCTTTATCCACTTGTGCGGCATGCGGGTCCATATGGGTTGTCATGGTAAAATTGGACCGGGTATAGGTGTCAAACACATTGATCCAGTCTTTAAATGGCAGATCCTCCATCCACCAGTGGGCCGTTCCACAATGATTGGGAACCATATCCTGGATAAAAGCTATTCCTTTTTCGGCAGCTTCCCGAACAACATTTTTATACATTTCATTGGTACCAAAACGAGGATCCACCCGGTAATAATCGGCACAGGCATACCCGTGATAGGAGGCGCGTGGTTCATTATCGAAAGTGAGCGGGGTTGGCCAAACGGCCGTAACACCCAGTTTCTGCAAGTAGTCCAGACTCATACGCATTCCTTCCAGGTCTCCCCCTTTCCGGCCGTAATCATCTTTGTAACCGGCTTTTTCAGCGGCTTCCTTAACGGAATCGTTCGCGGGATCCCCGTTTACAAAACGGTCCGGCATCAAAAGGTACAAAACATCTGAAGGTTCCAGACCGCGACGCACGGATGAGCCGGGTCTCCTTTCGTTCAAGGTGTAATTAAAAAGGATCTTTTCTTCACCATCTGTCCATTCCAGAATATATTCCCCGGCTTGTGTGCCGGCAGGAATCAATACGTCAAGAAAAAGATAATTGGGACTGTCTGCTTTGTGTACTTTTGTGATCTCCACTCCGGGAGTTATACTGTTCACCGTACCTTTTCCCAATCCGGGACCGTTTAACATCAATTGCAGAGGTGTTTCCATGCCGGTCCACCAGCAGGGAGGTTCTATCCGTTCAACAGATGGTTGTTCATGTTTCATGGCACTAGCTGCAGTTATCATTGCCGGAATCAACAGGCATAACAGAAAGAGTCGTTTCATAATACTATTTTAAGGTCAGGATCCGGTACCCGTAAGGTTCCATTTCCCAAGTAAGGTTATTACTGATCTCATATACTTTTCGGGAGAACCAGTCCAGGTACGTACCGTCTGTCTGAGAACCGGTAAGTGTGAAAGATACCGGTTGGTCGGAAAAATTGAATAGTGCCAGGACTCTGTTTCCTTCGGTTTCCCTTATAAATGCGAGTATATCGGAGGGACCGTCGTGAGGTACTTCCTTCAAGGTTCCTCCAAATGGCGGTACTTGCAAAGCAGGATATTCTTTTCTGAGAGCTACCAGGTTTTTGTAGAATTCCGTGAACTCTGTGCTGTTATGGGGTTGTAACGTGTCTTTTTCAAAAAACTCCAGTCGTTTTGTATTGCCTTTTTCCTGCCCGGTGTAAATCAGGGGAATTCCCGGTAATACAAAGGTCAGGGCGGCCATCTGGTGAACGGCCTCTCCCATGCGTTCAAACTCGGTGCCGCTCCATGAATTCTCATCGTGGTTGGATGTAAAAAGCAGCGGAATGGCATTGGGACCAAAATCACGCTGCATATCATTGAGGCACCGGCGGATGCTGTCGGCAGTCTTTTCGCCCCGGGCCACACTGTTCATGGTGTGATGCAGCTTCCAGGCATAATACGCATTGAAGGCCTTCTCTGTGTTCACGGGGTTCTCAGACTCGGCAAGCATGAAAATACCGGGACGGTGACGGCGCAGCTCGGGAACGGCATGGTTCCAGAAATCCACCGGAGTCAGATCGGCCATGTCGCAGCGGAATCCGTCAACGCCCACATCCTCGGTCCAGAAACGCATTGTTTCCAGCATAGCTTCCCGCATCTCCTTGTTTTCGTAATTCAGCCGTGCTACATCGGACCAATCGTAAAGGAATTCGGGTTCTCCGTCCGGTCTGCGTACGTACCAGTCTTGTTTATCCAACCATACGGCATCGCGGGATGTATGGGCAGCAACCCAGTCCAGGATGACCTTCATCTCCAGTTCGTGCGCCCGGTCTACAAGGTTGCGAAAATCTTCCATGGTTCCGAATTCCGGATTTATGGCACCGTAATCACGAATGGAATAATACGAACCCAGAGTACCTTTACGGCCTTCCTGTCCAATGGGGTATATGGGCATAAACCATAAAACGTCTACCCCTATCTCCCGTAATTCCGGCAACATCGCCGCGAAAGCGTTGAATGTCCCTTCCGGTGTGATCTGTCTTGTGTTCACTTCGTATATTACGGCATTACGAATCCATCCGGGATGGACCTCCTTGTCTTGCTGTTGCGAGCAACCTCCTGCGATAACTGTCATAAAGATTATTGTTAATAGAATATGTTTCATAGTTCCGTTTTTATCAATCGTTGGTCATTATGGCAAATCCTTTTGGAGCCACCATGGTTTCTCCCATGTAAGGGACCAGGTCATCCGTGTTCAAACCGAAAGGCAACTCCAGCGAACGAATGTCAAAGAAATCGTCTCCTTTGTTGATACATACAGCAACTACCTGATCCATATAGATGCGTACATATGCCAGGACATCAGGGCTGACATGCAGCGGGAACAAATCTCCGTAAAGAAGCGCCATATTGCTGTTCCTCAAAGAGATAAGTCTTTTAACACGTTCTTTAAGCCGTATTTGCATAGGAGTATAACCGTCAAATGCCATCATTCTGCGGTTGTCGGGATCGTTGGCTCCGGGCATGCCTATCTCATCTCCATAGTATATACAGGGAACGCCCGGTAAAGTCATATTGAAAGCGTGGAGCATGGCCAGGTATTCATACGCTATATCGGAATCGGCACCCTTAGGCAACGCCCTTCCGGCTAGTGAAATGTACCGTTCATTGTCGTGATTTCCGCTTATATTTCCCGTTAGGTTGTGGTACCCGTATTGCATAAGTCCCGATTGCAGTTCATGCCACAAATCTACAAAAGAGCCATCAGTATTCACTGTACTGTTTAAAAAGCTTTGGTACAGGTTAACATCTTTCACATAATGATTCAGAATTACCTTCATTTGCTTATCGTGAGCCATATGGAGCAACCGGTTAAATGTACTGTCGTTCCTTATACCATATGGATTCTCTGTTGCACTATAAAGCTCTAAAGCATTAACAACCAGATCACTGAAGAATCCTTGGTTGATCTTGCGGATGATTCCTTCCAGATTGCCTTCGCAATAATCAGCTTTATGATCGTCAGGCCGGTTCCCATTAAAGAAACAGTCAACAAAAACCTGGTACATGATCAGGGTATGCTTGTCTTGGGAGTCAAGTCTTTCGGGTTGTATCACCGGCCGGCCTTTTTCCAGTGGGATCAGCAAGTCGTTGGAAATTCCGTAATCATTCACTGCCCATGCTCTGATCCAGGACCGGTCCTGCAAAGCGGCAAAACCGGGTAACATAACATTGTAAGAATCAGTAATATGAACGGTTTGAACCAGACTATTTTGCCAAAAAACATATAAAGTCGCAGGCGTATTCTCTGCTTTTAACGTAAACAAAGCGTCTGTATCTGGTAACGGGGAAAAAACCGCCAAACGGGGAGCTTTTTCTGATACAGGGACTGTTTTTCTGACAGGGATGTGCCCGGTCTGTCCTTCAATATGAACGTTGAGTACAGTCATAAGAGGCGTGTCTTCCCGGAGAACCACCATTACGGTATCGTGTCCGGGAAAAGGGATAACCTTCAGATGCGGGGAATCGGTCTTTTCAATGATATCTGCCGAAGGAAAATAATCCCGTACCAGGACCATTGTAGTATCCTGTTCCAGGGTCAGAACAGTTGTCGGCTCCAGCGCATCAAAATAAGGTTTTCTGGAAACAGAGGGAGAACATCCGTACACTACGGACAGTAATCCCACCAGTAATAAACATGAAAATTTACTCATGCCGGTTTTATTTGATCGCAAAAACAACAGAAGTCATGGCATCCATTTTTACGGTATAACCCTCGGATGATTCCTTCAAATACACATTTCCCATACTGACTACAGTGTTTTGTATATCGTCATCTACGGGGAAAGAGATCTGTTGATTTCCAAGATTGTGAAAAACAAGCAGTTTTTCATTTCCCGAGGTCCGGTACCACGCAGCAAGGGATTTGTATGCAGAAGCTCCCTGGTGGTTGTATACAGGGTGTTCAGTCATAGTTCCCACGGCCAGTGCCGGATAAGTATTCCTGGCTCTTGCGAATTTTTTGTAAACGTTCAAAATGGATGAAGAATCGGCTTCCTGAGTCATCACCGTCCCTACAGCCGTAGAAAGGTAAGAATCTATCTGATCTGTATAAGTAGTGGTATAACTGTCACCCCACAACATGGGACTGCGAACATAGATATCTCCGTTGGTTTTAGTACCTATGTAACCCATTTCTTCACCGTAATATACGTAAGGGGATCCTGAAGAAGTCAGTAAAACGGCGCCTGCCATCTTACTTTTAGCAACCGATCCGCCCAGGTCTGAGCGGGCACGGTTTTCATCGTGATTGGACAATTTGGTGGCACGTATGTAATCCGTCCTGTACTGTTGGTAGATTTGCTCATAGGAAATGATGTCTTTGGCAAAATACAAGCCCGTGCTTTCCCCGAGTGCCCATTGCAACCGGTGCCAGAATGAAAACTCGAACAACGCCGGCAGTCCTTTGTAATAAGGAGCCACCTGTTCGTATCCGGAATAGACTTCACCTACCATATAAATACCTGAGGTGTGTGTCTGCCTGAAATACTGGTTCACGGCATTGTAGAATTTTTTCAGAAATTCCGGGTTTTCATCTGAATACTCGTTGTGGTAAATATGCTTTACAGCATCCAGGCGAAATCCGTCAATGCCGGCATCTATCCAAATTTTGGCATCTTCTGTTATGGCATGGAAAGCGGGAGAATCCTCCGCAGTTTCCACACTCCCGTAGTTCAGGTCGGCAAACCAGTTGGTCCAGAAATGGGAATGGAACATGGTCGTTCCCGGCAACTGCAGGTCGTAAACAATGTCGGGGTTGTCGTTGGTGTACAGTACAAACGGTTCTCCATAAGAGATGTTGGAACCCGACTTGCTTTGGGCTCCGTATTTTGTTTTATTGTTCCATTGGCTGGTACTGGTACGAACCAGAAAACCCCAGGATGAACTGTAGTCAGTGGAGACCTCGTAAGTCCCGTTTCCTCTATCGTAAAATTTTTTCAGTATTCCGTCTCCGAAATACAGGTATTTGGCATTTTCCGTGGAAGGATCGGGATTGTCCGGATCCGTTCCTGTAGTTTCAGTCACTGTTAATTCAGGGTATGCGGGATCGCTCCAGTCAAGACTGAATTTCAGGGTTTTGTCTCCTGTTGTGGAAACCGTAAACCACTGACCGCTATCGTATCCCGCAGAGCCTTCCGTATTGATCATGGCAATGTTACCTGCCGTAATATCTGCTGCAGGATCATCTGAAAAGATATAATAATCCCTGTACGGATTGTCAGCAGATTGGATGGCTTCCTGAAACCACCAGTGTTCCCTTCCGGAATGATTGATCACATAATCCAGGTATACCTTGATGTCCAGTTTATGAGCTTCCTGAACGAAATGCTCAAAATCATCCATGGATCCGTATTGCGGATTTACCAGGGTATAATCTTTTACGTCATAACCGTGGTAGGACATCGCCGGATGAATTGGTGAAAGCCATACGGCAGTGGCCCCAAGACGGTCAATATACCCGAGCTTGTCTGTAAGCCCCTTAAAATCACCCCATCCGTCTCCATCCTTATCGGCAAATGAATAAACAAGGAGCTGATAGGTTATATCAGCTCGCTTGTTTCCATCCCACGCCCGGGGAGCGTCTGTGACCCTGACGAAAGATCCTTCGTCGTTGGGATCAGATCCCGGGGTGGGGTCCTTCCGACAAGAAGCAAAGATCAGGAAAAGGGCGCAAAGGAAAATTGCGCTCTTTTTCATTTTATTATTGCTTTGTCATTGTCAGCGAGGAAGTGTTTGCCATATCCAACACGATATGGTACGTACCGGTTTCCTGAACTACAATATTATTACCGTTATGGGTCAGGGATGTTATGTCCCCTCCCAGGTTAAGGTCCCAGTTGCTGTTGAAGCGGATCTTGAATTCGTTGCCTGCTGCCAGATCCACCGTAACGGAGTATGTGAGCGTTTCCTCATCAAATTCCATGGGAAGGTCTGCTCCCCAGTCGCTGCCGGCAAAACTTCCTATCAGTCCTACCAGGGTAACAGGAGTGGCTGTGGCATGCTGGTCCGGAAGGTTCACATTCCAGAAGTAGGTGCCGTTGTCCAGCATCATGTTGTCACCTGTGTAAAGGGTGAATTCAAATTCCGTATCGGCAATTAGCTGTCCGCTGATCCAGTTTCCGCTTTCCACTATCTTGAAACCAAACTCCGGATCGTACATGGTGATGGCACCTTTGTATGTACCGTCACCCGGGCCGAACAGTTTTGGATCGTCGGTCGTGCTCCATCCATGTCCCGAATAGTCTCCGGCTACCACTACTTCAGAGGCATAGGCTGTCTCGAGATCGCCCGTTCTTACAACGGTCATGTGGTAAGGAGTGGTGGCAATGCTCAGGGTAACGTCGTACATCCCTGCCTCGGCAGCTTCCAGGTTGCCTCCGTCCTGAACCAGGTTCTGGGGATCACCTCCAAAGTTGATGTCCCAGGCACCGTTCATGCGGAATTTGTATTGGGTCCCTGCCGGGAAGGCCAGATCCTGTGCTTCCCAACGGTCAAGCTCTGCGTTGTAGGTCATGGCGGCATCTTCAGGGTCTCCCCAGCCGCAGAAGCTGCCTACAACCCCCACTCTTTCAATAAGGGTGGCCGTGGCACTCATGGTGGTCAGATCTACCTTCAAATAGTAATACCCGGGAGCATCCACAGCCAGGTTTCCGGCGCCGGGATCGGTATCCAGGACGTCAAACGATCCGCCGTAATTGGTATGGTCCCAGTCGGGGGCACTGGTAAACTTGAAGATATCGGTAAGATTTACAAATCCTTCGTAATGTCCTTCCGTGTCACCGTTCAATACGGGAGCCGTAGCGGGATTCCATCCCTGGTGTCCTCCAGGGACATGCAGTTTCTCGGGGAAGCTTGTGTTGATAAATGTTACGGTATAAGGATTGACTCCCACGTTCAAGACCACTTTGTATTCTCCGGCCGTTTTGTCGAAGACCAGGTTCGTCCCGTTCCCGAAGCTGACGTTGCTGTTGGATTCTCCGCCGGCTGAATGGGTCCAGTCGTGGTTTACCCGGATCTTGAATTCCCCTTCCTGCATTTCGGTTGTTGCCTCGAAGGTCTTCGTTTCCGGATTGTACACCATGTCCACATCGTTGGTCCAGCCGTTGCTGGCCACGGGAGCCGCACCTATCAGACTGAGGGTTTCCACCTGTACCATATACAGGGTGTTGAGCTTCTTGTTCAGAATGATGTTGTACATTCCGGAGGGAACGGAGATGTCACCGCCGGTGGTTCCGGATCCCGTAAGGGCCGTGTAACCGTCGCCGAAAGTTGTCAACTCAATGTTGTCTATGGCAAAGTCACCTTCCCATGCAGGATTGGGTGAGAATTTGAATCCGACATCTCCTCCCCCCTCAACTGTAAGGTCAACCATACCTTCGTAGTACCCTTTCTTAACCGTAGATTGTTTGATCCTGGGAGCCGTTGCAGGATCCCATCCCTGGTATCCTCCGGGTACATATATGAATTCGGGGTATGTGGCTATGTAAGTAGTCACTGCTATGGTTGCCGTATTGGAAATCACGCCGGTCTGGAAACTTTCGGAGAAAGCTTTTACCGTAAAATCAAGGTTGGCTTCCTGGGCTTCGGGTGCTCCGGCACCTACCGCGGCTTCGTTGAGTTCATCTACCGTAATGGAGAATTGTCTTTCGGTTAATCCGGCAGCCAGTGATACGTATTCACCTTCGCCGTATTTCATCAGCACATCATAGGTAATGGGTTCGTTGTAACCCAAACGCGCAGGTCCCCAGGTCAGAAGATCCAATACTCCGGTGGGATCCGTTACGTCCAGTACAATAGATTCCACAAGCGGGGTCAACTCAGCCGAGACGGCATCTCCGTAAGCATAAATGTCAATGGTAACGGGATCCGACTGGTACATGTCCGATCCGTTAGTCACAGAGACATAAAAAGTCATGGTAAATGTGTCGTTCTGCGGCAAATCAGGAAATGCCGCATACAGCGCTGCTTTGAATTCCGTTTTGGGGACTTTGTAAAAGAGTTCCGCTGTGGAAGCGATCTTAACAGCAGCTTCCCCAAATTTTCCGTATAAGTCATAGGTCAGACCTTCTCCCAGGAAACGGGCGGGTTTCCAGGAAAAGTTTACGTGTTCCTCCATCGTGTTGGATGTCATCAGTATGTCTGAATGTGCATACATTTCCGGGGCTACGGGAGCCGTGGAAAAGGCATCTTCACTGATCACCTCACAGGAGACGGCTGCCATGCTTAAAACGGTTGCAGCAAATAAATATTTAAATATTTTCATAATTGCGTCTCTTTAATCGGTTACTGTTTTTCCATAACTAAAACGTAAGGGGTCCTGTTCCCGTGGAGTTTCATGATATAGGTCCCTGCGGAAGGAGCATAAAGGTCTGCCCCGCCTTTTACCAGTTTCACTCCGCCTTCCACATGTTGGCTGGCTTCGTTGTCGGTACCGTATTTATGGTCCCAGCTTTCATTCATGCGGATCAGAAAGTTCAAATCCCCGCTGAAAGTGATAGCGGGTGATACCCATACATTTTCAACAGTATCGTAAGTCATGTCCAGATCCGTACTCCAAGCGCTTTCATCAAAAGCTCCTATGATACCTACCTTGCTTACGTTTTCCTTATCGATGGTCATTTTACCCCTGTTGACAGTCAAAACATATATGCTGCCTTCGGTCAGGTCTACCGACAGGTTTGAATCCGACTGTTCGGGACAATACCAGGAAGGTGTCAGGAAATTGTAACCCCAGTTTTCATCGGACCAGTTCCGGGCAACGGTAACTTTGAAGTAGGAATACTGTTCTGACCCGTCATCCAGGTTAACCAGGATCTTGTATACATTGGTTCCCCCGTCGGTTTCCCAGTATTCGGGAGCCTGTTCAATGTTCCAGCCCTGGTAATTGCCAGGCAGGTACAGGGTTCGTAATGAGGCTGCGAAAGTGGTAACGTCAAAGGATATGGAATTTGAGGTTACGCCTTCCACATTGGTGCCGTATACTTTGGCAATAAGGTAAGCACTAACGTTAGCGGTCTGGTTTACACCTATTCCCAGGTCATTGGCTACCACTCCGTTCAGGTCTGATTTGCTGATGGACAGGGAATTGGTAAAGGATGACCCAAGTAGTGCGGTTTTGGAATTGGCCGTTGCGTAGAGCGAGTATTCAATCTGAACGGACGGCCCGAAGGACGCATTGGTCCAGTTGAATACGACGCTTTCGGTCTTGCTGTTGTCATCGTTGACTATCACAGGTCCCTGCGAAAGCAACTCGGGTGCCTGGAAATCGCTGGTGGGATTGAGATAGGCTTTTTCTATCTCAATATCACAGGAAACAAGGACCAGCACCGAGGCGACCAACATCGTTATGTATTTAGTATATTTCATAATTGTAATCATTTATGAGTGAATCATAGTCTGTTAGTATCCGGGATTCTGAACCAGGTTGGGATTTGCATTCAGATCGCTCAGAATAATGGGATATACCTTGCGGTGCTCCGGTAACGATACTTTTCCGTTCATTACCCCACCCTTCAGGGTCCAGGGGAATTGCATGGAGGTAAAGTATCCGTAACGGATCAGGTCTGTCCTTCTGTGTCCTTCCCACATCAATTCGCGGGCACGTTCGTCAAGCAACCAATCCAGATCGATGGCAGAAGGCGTTGTAGAAGCAACTCCTGCTCTCTGGCGCAGCTGACCAATGTAATCAACGGCAGCGGGATCAGTGACCACACCTCCGTTCAGGCGAGCGTCTGCCTCGGCAAATATGAGATACATCTCGGCAAGGCGGAAGACCGGAAAGTCGATGGAGGAGAATAAGTAATTCGGCTCGGCATCCGATACGGTATGGCCGTCGGAGTACAAACCGGTGAATTTCCAGCACCTCCAGCCGGTATCGGTGGTTGTGTTGTCAAATTCTTTTGTGGACCCGATGTTGTAGAAGAAAGCGCGTTTGTCGCTGTTATCCTTGTCGTAACCGAATCCCGAGGTAGCTCCCCATTGAACACCATTTAGTTTAAAGCGCTGTACGAAATCGTCGGCAACGTGGTACCCGTTCCATGCCTCTGGATTCAACATACCGCTGAGCCCCAGGTTTTGGGCAATGGCCGTGTTGGCATCAGCACTTAGTGTAGCAGAAACCAGGTGGGTTGTACCACCCCAGCTCTGCGTGTTGTCTTTATCGTAAACAACACCCACTATGAATTCCTGGGTAGCCCCGTTGGTGGAATTATCCTGCATGAAAAGTTCCTGGTAATTGGGGTGTAGCTGGTATCCCATATCAATTACGTTAGCGGCGGCATCCTTGGCTTTTTGCCATTGCGGTGTACCTGTGTACACTTCTGCATTCAGATACATACGTGCCAGTACGGCCCATACGGATCCTTTGGATGCACGGGGATAAGGAACATCGCCTTTGTCCGGCATGTCCTGGCTGTTTGCCAGATCCAGCAATTCACCTTCAATCCAGCTATAAAGGCCTTCCCTGCCTATCTGTTTGGGCAATTCCCCTCCTATGTTCTCTTCAAGAGCGAAAGGAGGATTTCCGAACAGATCCAGGAGCAGGTAGTAGTATAATGCACGGTTGAAGCGCGCTTCTGCACGGTATTGGTGCACTGTGGCAAGCTCACCGGAGTGTCCCCTGTCGTTGAGTTTTTCATCCGATGTTTGTATCAGGTACTCGTTGGCCAGGGTGATGCCTTTCATGCAGCGTGTATAAACGGCAATGATGGCTTCGTTATCTGCTGATGTCCAGCGGTGGTATTGAATGGGAACTATGTAATTGTCTCCCCAAATGATCTTAAAAGAGTCTGTGGAGAGTTCATTCAAAACCATATACATACGGGTTAGTTCGCTTTGTCCGGCATCGGAAACACTAATATCCGAAGATCCGGGATCGTTCTGGCTCACCAGTCCCCAATAACCATATATATATGCCAGTCCGTTCAAATAACTGGACGGCTCTGCGTATGCGGTTTCCGAGGTAGCATCTGTTTCGTTCAGCGGCAGTGTGTTCAGATCCTTGACACACGAGGTCAGCAGGAAGATAAATGCCGACACCACAAGAAAACTGTTTTTCATAATCTTTTTCATATCTACCTATTATTAAAAATTAATATTAAGACGCAAGGTGTAAAGTCTGGGACGGGGTATGATGTTGAAATCCACACCGTCTGAAGACATGATCTCGGGATCCAGTCCCCTGTATTTGGTAAAGGTATATACATTCTGTACCGAGGCGGCTATACGTATGCTTTTGGCAAACTTTAAATTGTCAAAAGTATAACCCAGGTTGATATCGTCAATACGGAAGAAAGAAGCATCCTCAATAAACATGTCTGAATACTTCTGATTATTTTCAGACGGGGCCGTCCAACCTTCAACCAGGTACTCTTTACTCACGTTGTTCAGATATCCTTTGTTCCAGTCATCACTGTAAGAAGTGGAATACCCCATGGCTACTCCGTTGATGACATAATTTCCTATGGATCCGTGCCCGTTCAGGCCCAGATCCCAGTTTTTGTAACGAAATTGGGTGTTGACTCCAAAGAAAGCATCCGGAGTGGGACTGAACCCGGTTACGTAACGGTCTGCATCTGTAATCTCTCCGTCCCCGTCACGGTCAACCAAGCCATTTTGAACGGGATTGCCGTCGTTATCGTACAATTGCTGGAACATATAGAACGTGTAAGGTGAAAAGCCTTCACGATGCAAGGAACTGTATCCGCCAGTTCCTCCCATTCCGGAACCAGTGGTGACACCCAGGTACCCTTCCGTCTGGAGGGTGGTCAGTTTGGTGATTTTTGTGTCCTGTATGGTCAGGTTACCTCCTATGGACCAGTGCAAATCGGCTGTCTGAAGAGGAATAAAGTTCAGGGTAAACTCCAGCCCTTTGTTTTCCATATTTCCGATGTTTGAAATGATGCTGTTGCCAAAGTTGGATCCCAGCGGGGTCGATATCACGTTCAGCAGATCATAAGTGTAACGGTAATACGCTTCTGCACTACCGGTTATACGATCGTTGGCAAATCCAAAGTCCAAACCTACGTTGTAGGTTTCTGTGGTTTCCCATTTCAAATTGGAATTGTATGCCAGGGGAGCCAGCGTAGTGTAATAGCCATCACCCATGAAGTACCTCATTTCCAAAGCGGATGAAGAAAGGTAACGGGCCAGGTACGGATAATAATCGGAACCGATATCCTGTTGTCCGGTACGTCCCCAGCCAATGCGTAATTTTAACCCCGAAATAGCTTTGCTGTTTTTCAGGAAATTTTCCTCTGCCACGTTCCAGGCAAATGCAGCCGAAGGGAACAAACCCCAACGGTTGGCTTTGCTGAAACGCGATGAAGCATCGTTACGAACCGTTACGGTGAACAGGTAGCGGGAAGCTATGGAATAGTTCAACCTTCCGAAGAAAGAAATCAGGTAATATTCCTTGGCATTGGTAGGCGCCGTGTAATAGTGTTCTCCGGGTCCGTCAGGTTCCGTGTTACGGAACTGTTCTTCATCATACTGCACGAAGTTGTGCTGCCAGGAATAACCGGCCATTACATCCAGGTTGCTGTTACGGAAATCATGGTTGTAATTCAGGTAACTTTCCAACAGCGTATTGAGGTTGTAATTATCGTAGGTAACGTAAAGGTCGTTGCTGGAACGCATGGCCGAGATAGAATTCAGGGCGTTAAACCTTTCACCGTGTGTGCTTGCCACATCGTATCCGACATTTACATTGGCTGTCAGATCTTCCAGTCCATGGACCTTATAGGCAAGTTGAACATTACCCATTGACCTCAGCGTATAATTGTAATTGGTATAATCATACAATGTGGATAGCGGGTTCGTACTTGCCATGGTATTGGCACTTCCATCGCTGTTGAACCAGTTCCAGTAGCCGTTGGCTTTGGAAGTATCAATCACATCCCGGTCAAACCAGAAAGTAAAATGAGTGGGTTTTGTAGGATCAAAAGCCAGAGCATTCCCAATGGCTCCTGTAGGTGCCCAGTTGGTTTTCTGATAAATCCCTTTTGCATTGACATTGATTGTCAGATGCTTGTCCAAAAGCTCAGGAGAAAGACTTATGTCCAGGTTGGCACGCTGGTTGTCGCCGACTTTCAGGGTAGCCTGATCCAGGTTGTATCCAACACTCACGCGGTAAGGCATGAAAGATGTAGAGCCGTAAACGCTGACGTTTTGGTCCGTATTAAAGGATAACCTGTAAATTTCATTCTGCCAGTCTGTGTTTGCATCTCCCAAAAGATTCTGGATCGTCTGGTTGCTTCCGTAAGTTGTGGACATGAAATTCCGGTACTCATCAGCAGAAAGCATCTCTATACGGGAAGCGTTCTGTTTAACAGAGTAACTGGAATTGTAACTTACATTAACACCTTTTCCGGATCCTTTCTTGGTGGTGATGATAATCACACCGTTAGAAGCCCTGGATCCGTAAATAGCGGTTGCCGAGGCATCTTTCAGGATGGTATAGCTTTCTATGTCGTTCGGATTCACAGATCCCAGGGGATTTCCCATTCCGGCACCTCCGTCCCCGGTTATGGGAACTCCGTCAATAACGATCAAAGGATCGTTGGAGGCATTAAGGGATGCGGCCCCGCGGATCCTTATGGTTGCGGATGAACCGGGCTGTCCGGTAGCGGGTGTAATCCGCAATCCGGATACTTTTCCCAGCAACATCTGGTCTGGCGAAACCACCGCTCCCCGGTTGACATCTTCTGCTTTAATCGCGACAACGGACCCTGTCATATCGCTCTTTTTGACAGTACCGTAGCCAATGATCACGAGTTCTTCCAACAGTTCCGAATCCTCGTGCATAACGATCCTTGTTGCATTTCTTGCAGCGACCACTATGGTCTGATATCCCAGGTAGGATATTTCCAACATCGTTTCCGGAGAAGGAACAGTCAAAGTGAAGTTTCCGTCAAGATCTGTTGTGACGCCGTTAGTGGTTCCCTGTTCCAGAACCGTAGCTCCGATCACCGCCAGGTCGTTGACATCAACGACAGTCCCCCTCACTTCATACTGAGCGTAAGCGGAAGTCAGGGAGAAAAGCGAGACCGCAAGCATAAAAGTCATCAGTCTTTTCATAAACATTTAGGTTAGTGATTAATTGTTAGGTTGATAATCTTATACGTTGTTTATACCTGAAGGAAAGCTGTACGGGGTCATCTTTGTCGTCCACAAAGAAAACACTCACGGCAGCTATCAACAGACATACTCCGGAGAACACCAGGGCAAAAATGGTGTGTCCCCCGTAAATGTGTTTTACCATAATCCCTCCAATAAGCCCGTTGCATATCTGGGGAATGGTAATAAAGAAGTTAAAAATTCCCATATAAACGCCCATTTTATGGGCAGGTAAGGCTCCGGCCAATATGGAATAAGGCATGGCCAGGATCCCTGCCCATGCAATACCCACACCGATCATGGGTAATATGAGTAATGCCGGATCCTTGATGATGTAAAATGACAGAAATCCGGCTGCCCCCAGGAAAAGACAAAGGGCATGCGTGCCTTTTCGTCCAATTTTTTTAGCTATCCACGGCAGCAAAAAAGCAAAAACGGCTGCCACTCCGTTATAAACGCCCTGAAGTATACCTACCCAGTCACCTGCATCGGCATAGGCCTTGGAGGCATTGTCCGTAGAACCGTAAACATGTTCGGCAACGGCAGGGACCATATAGACCCACATGGAAAATAAAGCAAACCAGGAAAAAAACTGTACCACTCCCAATTGTTTCATGGTTTTGGGAATTTTCATAAAATCTTTTCCTATTTGCCAGAATGGCATTTTTTCAGGATGGTTCCCGTCTTCAGGCGGGTATTCTTTTGTTTTTAGTACGGTCCACAACACACTGCCCATAAGGACAGCCGCTCCTATGTAAAAGGCGTAGGTCACGTTGTTGGCCACCATACCTCCGCTTTCAGGTTCGGGAACATTGGATATGCCAAACCAGTTGGTCAACAGGTACGGCAATACAGCTCCCAGAACGGCCCCGACACCTATGAGTGATGTCTGAACGGAAAAACCCAGCGTACGCTGATCCGAAGGAAGCAGATCGGCAACCAGGGCCCTGAAAGGTTCCATGGCCACATTGATAGAGGCATCCATGATCATCAAGATACCTGCCCCGATAAACATCGGGGAAATGTACGGTGCAAGCATAGGAGCATTAGGCATCAGGACCAGGGCAATGGATGCCATAATGGCTCCTGCCAGGAAGAAAGGCCTTCTGCGTCCAAGACGCGTCCATGTCTGGTCACTGTAATGTCCAATAATCGGTTGGACGATCATTCCTGTAAGGGGTGCAGCTATCCAGAATAAGGAAAGATGTCCCACATCTGCTCCAAAGGATTGCAGGATACGACTTACGTTGGCATTCTGCAAGGCAAGTCCGAACTGAATACCCAGAAACCCGAAGGTCATATTCCAGATATTCCAGAATGTCATTTTTGATTGCTTAATCATAGCAGGTCTCAGGTAATAAATTGTATAAAATTACAATCTTCCCCTAATAATATATAGGTAAAACCGACGAATTTTAATAAAAATTTGATGAATTTAAGGATTATTCCGACAGAATATCAATCCAGATCCCCCTCAATCCACTTCATAAAAGCAGGTATCCTGACCCGGCTTACCAGGATGGAATGCTTGAAAGGCGGTTGCAGCTCTATGCGCAAACGGCTGTTAAAATGCTTGGATATGCTACTGATGGCAGAAATGCTGGCAATGCAATTGCGTGACAATTTGAAAAATTCTTTGGGATCAAGTTGCTCTTCTATGGTGTCAAGGCTGGAATCCGAAAAATAATGCTTCCCGTTGCGGGTCATTATGTAAGTGCTTTTTTCCTCTGAATAAAAATAGGCAATATCGTTGGTTTTAACTATAATGATCTGATCTCCCACTTTTACAATGAACCGTTGTTTGAATTTCTGGGACATGGTCAAAATCCTGCCCAGGCTTTCCAGGTCCTGGGGTTTGGCCATTGGCATACGGCATTTTTCAACGGCTGTGACAAACTCTTTATCGCCCACGGGTTTGAGCAAATAGTCCACGGCGCTTTTTTTCAGGGCGGCCAAAGCGTAATGCTCGTATGCGGTAATGATGATCACCGGGGGCATGTCAGAGATCCTATTGAACAATTCAAAACATATCCCGTCTGAAAGTTCTACGTCCATGAAAATCAAATCCACCTTATGTGTTTCCAGCCATAGCGCAGCTTTGTCCACGGAATCCAGAACAGCAGCAATTCCGGCATCCGGGTAATGTACATTTAACAACCGTTTTAATTGCAGTTGCGCGGGGATTTCATCTTCCAGAATCAAAACTCTCATCTTGTCAATCCAATAATGGCAGTTTCACTTGAAAAGTCTGCCTGTCGTTATTAATTGTTATATCTTTCTGAAACACAGACAAATATTGCCCCCTGATATTTTTCAGACCAACCCCTGTGGAGGAAACACGGTATGTTTTGGGCTGAATGTTGTTGCTGACAACCAGGCATCCATCCCGGGAGGTAATATTGATCTCCAACGGTTTGTCTTTACTGACGATATTATGTTTGGTTGCATTTTCCACCAAAAGCTGGAGGCTGCAGGGAATGATGTGTTTCTGCATGGCGTCTTCCCCGACATCAAAGGTAACTACCAACGAATTATCAAAACGTTGTGATAAAAGATCCACATATAACCTGACAAAATCCATCTCGTCTTTCAACATGATGGTTTCTTCCTCACCCACTTTTAAAAAATGACGGTACAGGGAGGCCAGTTTACGTACATAATCGCTGGCTTTATCTGCGTCTGTATGGATCAGGTAATCCAGGGAATTCAAACTGTTAAAAAGAAAATGCGGGTTTAACTGCCTTTTCAGCTGCTGGTACTGGAACCGGGCTTTGTTTTTTTTCCCGATCTCCAGGTCCAGGGCTTTTTTTTGCACCCTGCCGTAATAGGCATAAATGTCCATTCCGGCTATGATGATCATATTAAAAAACAAGGCTGCCAGGGCGGTATACCAGAATGAATAGTTGAAAAAAGAATCATCTTCTGTTCCCTGCAACTGTGGGGACATGACTTTCATAAGAATGGCTGAGCAAAACGCGATCACAAGTAAACCCGAAATTTCCAGCATAGTACGCAACATGGGCTTTTCTCCGTAATCTATGTGACGCACTAACATCCATACCAGCAAAAGATCCAGCATGATCATCAGCAATGCTAACGGATAGTTACGTAACAAACCGGTCAGGATTTCGTTGAAATTCAGGTTGAAATGATTCTGAAAAAACGGGATAGCCCCTTCAAAAGCCAGACGAAAGGCAAGTACAAAGAAAGCCAGCAAAAGAATCTCAATTATGGTATTCCTTTTTGTACCTACAGTCATTCCGATTATTTTTTCTTACGGCGGACGACAAAGAACAGTGCCCACCCCAGGAATTCCGTTACTAAAGTGGTAGTAAGTACATAAGTAAGAATGGTCTTCAATTCAGGAAATAATAATTGAATCCACCGGGCACCGTTGGTTCCCAGAAAAAACCCGGCAAATGATGACAATAACAACAATCCTACCATGACATCCACAGGACCGTCATAGTAACGGATCAGTATTACCACCATGGCTATGGTAAGGCAGGTGAGTAAAAAGGTATCTCCAAATGCCGTGTCGTGAAGTAAAAGACAAGTCAGTGCGTGAGCCAGTGCAAAGCCATGAATGATCAGATGTGTTACCCCGGTCTTTGTCATAATGGGTAAAGTTACAAAAAAAATCTTGAAGATTTTTTTAAGTATATTTGTTAGACATTAATAATTTTCAGATTATGAAACTGACATTCCGTATACATTATAAAACGCATCAGGATAGTTTTTTATCAATATGCGGCAATATTCCGGAACTGGGCAATGAGAACACAAAAGGCACCGTTGCAATGCACCCTGCCGAAGAGGGATGGTGGGAGCTGGGCATATCCCCTTCCGGGCTTCCCAAAGTGTTGCATTACCAGTATTATGTTCAGTTACCGGACGGTACTGTTACTACAGAACCTTTAAAGCATATACATAAAGATTTGCCGTCTGCGGAAAATATCCTGTTCCTTGACAAATGGACAGAGCCTGCGTATTCTTATGTTTTTCTGACTCACAAAACCAAGCCTCTGAAAAAAGACGACATTGCACTGGTAACGCAATCCGGGGCCGTTCCCGCAGGTTGTCACATAGCCGTTTCCGGGAATAACCGGGCACTGGGCATGTGGGATCCGGCTATGGCTCATCCTATGCAATATGCCGGAGCGGGTTTATGGGAAGCTGCTTTAAACCTGTCACAAATAAAAGACGAAAAAATTGAATACAAGTATATTATAAGGAATAACAAGGACCTTTCGCTTGTGGAATGGGAAGAAGGGGAAAACCGGTTCTTTTCCTTGCCGGCAGTATTTAGATCCGGCCGGGATCACCTGGTGATCCGGGACTCTTCCCTGAGAAGCCGTAGTCAAGGGTTGCGTCATGCAGGTACAGCCATTCCTGTATTTTCCCTCAGAAGTAATGACAGTTGGGGGATCGGGGATTTCGGGGATTTGAAAAAAATGGCCGATTGGGCAGCCGTTACCGGACAGCGTATACTCCAGATCCTGCCTGTGAACGACACGACCATGTTCCACAACTGGATAGATTCCTACCCCTACGGAGGTATCTCCATCATGGCCTTGCATCCTTTGTATGCAGACATAAAAGCCATCCTCGCTACTACAGAGAATTCGGTTGATCTGTCTGCTTTTGAAAAAGAGCGAAAAAACCTGAATGAATTGCCTGAACTGGATTATGACAAAGTTTCCAGACTCAAATGGACAGTTCTCAAACTTATTTTCAAGCATACGGGAAAAGAAGTTCTGAATTCGGCTTCTTACAAGTCTTTCATCAAGAAAAATAAAAAATGGCTGCGTCCCTACGCATTGTTTTGCGTGCTGCGCGATAAATTTGGAACAGCAGACTATACCCTTTGGGGTAAATATGAAAAATACGACCCTGTATTTGCTGTGGATTTTGACAACCTGGATCTGTATATTTTTGTTCAATATCACCTGGACAAACAACTGAGGGAAGCCCATAAATACCTGAATAGCAAAGGAGTTATACTAAAAGGAGATATTCCCATAGGTATCACTCCAATGAGCGTGGAAGCATGGACAGAGCCTCATTTGTTCAAAATGGATTCCCAGGCGGGTGCACCTCCGGATGAATTTTCCGTACAGGGACAGAACTGGGGCTTCCCTACTTATAACTGGGAAATAATGGAAAAAGACGGGTATGCCTGGTGGAAAAACCGTTTTGCAAATATGGCCCGGTATTTTGATGCTTACCGCATAGATCACATCCTGGGATTTTTCCGCATATGGACTATCCCAAGGGAACAGACACAAGGATTGATGGGGTACTTTGATCCTGCTATGCCTTACTCGGCGGATGAAATGCGCCGGTGGGGACTGGCATTTGATTACGAACGGATGGCTAAGCCTTACATAACCGGGGAGATCATTGAAGGGGTTTTCAACGAGAAAGCCTCGGAAATAATTGAAAAATACCTCCAAAAGCGAAATAACGCACACCTGCTGGAATTGAAGGAATCTTTCAATACACAAAGGAAAATCTCGGACCATTTTGAGACCCTTCCCGATACGGAAGAAAACAATTTCATCCGCAACAGCCTGATGGACCTGGCAGCCAATGTGCTGTTCATTCCGCACCCGGAGAAAGAAGACGCATACCACCCCAGGATCTCGGCACAATTCAATTATTCGTACAAGGCGTTGGACGAAGATACCAAATTCGCATTCAACCGGCTTTACGACCACTTCTTTTACAAAAGGCACAATGAGTTCTGGTACCAACAGGCCATGAAAAAACTGCCACCCCTTATCTCGGCAACCGGGATGCTCTGCTGTGCGGAAGACCTGGGGATGATCCCGGATTGCGTGCCTCCGGTGATGAAGGAGCTGGCCATGCTGAGCCTGGAAGTACAGCGTATGCCCAAGGACAAATACCGGGATTTCGGAGATCCTGCATCTTACCCCTATTTGTGCGTATGTACCACAGGATCTCACGATACCAGCACGTTACGGGGCTGGTGGGAGGAAGACCGCAACATCACCAACCGGTTCTTCAACTCCGTGATGGGCATTCGTGGAGAAGCCCCCGTTTATTGCGAGCCGTGGATTTGCCGGCAAATTGTTATGGATCACCTGAAAAGTCCGGCTATGCTCTGTATACTTCCCTGGCAGGACTGGATGTCGGTTTCAGCCGGTCTACGGCGTGAAAACCCTCATGACGAGCGCATTAACATACCGGCCATAGTCCCGCACTATTGGAAATACAGGATGCACATGACCATTGAAGATCTGCTGAAAGAGAAAGAATTCAACGACTTCGTTAAAGAAATGATCACGGAAAGCGGGCGGTAACCGGTTTTCTTATTCTATGGCAGTTCCTTTTTGCCCCGAGGCAGTTGCCCATGCGCGAAACATCATGCCGGTGTTGAATTCCATGGCAATATTCCCGTTTTTGTCCACGCAGATCACACCGCCTCCGGAACCTTCCATTTTATCAATCTTGCCGAGTATGACCTCGCGCGCCGCCTCTTTGACCGTCATCTCCTTGTAGTCCATCAGCGCGCTGATATCAAATGCCACGCACCGGCGGATCCATAACTCGCCGTGGCCTGTTCCCGAGACGGCCACCGTGGCGTTGTTGGCGTAGGTTCCTGCCCCGATCACCGGAACGTCACCCACCCGGCCCCAACGTTTTCCGCTCATGCCTCCGGTGGATGTGGCGGCGGCCAGATTCCCTTTGCTGTCCAGTACCACGCAACCTACTGTCCCTTTGGGATCCGGTTCTTCCTTTCTCATTTTGATCCGGCGGATCTGCTCCAGGCGTTCGGGCGTGGAGAAATAGTCATTTTCCACCAGCGGCAAACCCATTGATTGGGCAAAAGACGAAGCCCCCTCCCCAATAAGAAGAACATGCGGGGAATCTTCCATCACATGGCGGGCAGCCAGGATAGGGTTTTTGATATCCCTTACACCGGCAACAGCTCCTGCCTGCAGGTTGCTTCCGTCCATTACGGCAGCATCCAGTTCGTGGATTCCGTCCGAGGTAACGACGGCCCCTTTTCCTGCATTAAAGGCAGGGCAGTCTTCCAGCCAGACCACCACCTGAGTAACCACATCAAGGGCATCGGCCCCGTTTTTAAGCATTTCGGTCCCCACTTCCAGGGCCTGATCCAGCAGGTTCAGGTAATTATCACGGACTTCAGGCGCCATGGAACGGGCAGATCCGGCACCCCCGTGAATCACAATGGCCCATTCTTCCCGGGGCTCTGTTTGCCGGCAGCCGGAAAACGACAAACTCGTCATTGTCAGAATTATAAGCAGGGCAATGTTTTTCATGCTAAATTGATTGAATTGTTTGAAAAACAAGGTACAATTTTTTTGGTTTCCAAAAAAATGTCTTATATTAGTAGTGAATTTATAGTTCCAGACCTTATGAAAAAAGCCATTATTTCTGCTTTGTTTATCCTGTCAGCCTTTTTTAGTGTATCAGCTCAGGACAATGTCGTTTCGAATGTTATGACAACAGGGACAAATATGGGTAGTTTGGGTGTTGGTATCCCTGTGATCGCTCCAGGTTACAGAATGACCATACCCCCCATCAATGCTTTCTACGAAGTGGGCATACTTGACTTTGGCAGACCGGGATCTGTTGCAGTCGGTGCGCATGTAGGGTTATGGGGATACAAGATCAAAACGGGGCTTGATCAGCTGAATTATAAATATTTCAATACCCTGTTTGGTGCTCGGGGAGCTTACCATTTCACCATTATAGACAAATGGGAAGTGTATGGGGGAGCCGTTCTTGGGATCAAATTGGAGTCAGAAAGATTTACTGCCGGAACAGAATCCACGGCAGCTCATACTCACGTGAAGTTCGGATGGCAAGTATTTGCCGGAACAAGGTATATGTTTACTCCTTCCCTGGGTGCATTTGTAGAACTCGGGTACGGAGCTACATATGGTTCAATAGGTGCCACTTATCGTTTTTAGTTCAAAATCCTATTCCCGGAAAGCCGCCTGTGAAGGCGGCTTTCTTTTTATCCGGTGCAACAAAGCTTATGTTTTTTACGTCTGATTAGCATATTGGACAATATTATTATTATTTTTGACACTTAAACTAACTCCATCAATTACCGTTTATGAAAAAATTTTTGTTATTACCGGTAGCAGTCCTTATTTCCTTGATCCTGTTTACCTCTTGTGATCCGAAAGATCAGGATCAGATTACTCAATTTTACCATTCTGTAGTTTACAATTTTGGTGACGGAGTAGATTATTTTACAGCCGATCTTTTGGCCTGCTACGGGGTGAAAGACGCGACAGATACTTCAATAGGAACTATACATGCAACCATAAGCATAAAAGCCAACCGGAACTGTCTGTTGTTATTCAAGGGAATAGATGGACTCGTTGATGACACTTACGTGACCGAGCATTCGGTTTACCCGTTGGTGTATTATCCGTCTACACCATTTTCCCAGGAATACTCAATGGTAAGCGGTCAGGTCATCGTACTGAACCTGGAATTCCACAATGTCCCCAGCCGTCTTCTAAAAGTAGGCCGTTTAAGGGTAGCCGTGGATGTGAACCAATATAAAAAATATGCCTTTACATTTTACCAGATACCCTTTAAACCCGATACTGATACGATAGACTGGAATTGACAGGGACTGGTCAAACCAAGCCGGTTATGAACGAATACAGATTGATCAGCCGTGAAGAGATTTCACGGCTAAAGCTTCAAAGGTGTCATTCGGAAGACTGGAAAACAATTTGGGTGGATCCTGATTTTAGGCCTGAGAGAGTCTGGGATACCTATTTTTCCGGAGACATCAGGTTGGGGGTGTTCGAATCAAAAATGAAATTGCCTTCAGGTATTAAGATCCAGTCGGGAATCTGTAATGCCAAGCTTCACAACGTATCTGTAGGAAACAATACTTGCATAGAAAATATACACAGTTACATTGCCAATTATGATATAGGAGAAGGGTGTATTATTGAAAACGTAGACAAGATCTATGTGGAAGGCCGGACTTCTTTTGGCAACGGGACCGATGTTTCTGTTTTGAATGAGACCGGTGGCCGTGAAGTGCCTATAAATAATAAGCTGACAGCTCATTTTGCGTATATTATGGCTCTGTACAGACATCGGCCGGGGCTGATAAAACGTATGAAAGAGCTGGTTGATGTTTATTCGCAAACAGTTTCTTCAGATAAAGGACTTATTGGCAACAATGTGACTATCAGTCATTCCGGAACATTGAAAAATGTTGCTGTAGGAGATAACACAATCATTGAAGGAACTTCTACACTGGTTAACGGAAGTATTAACGGTAACGAACACGATCCGGTATACATAGGATACGGTGTCAATTGTATTGACTTTATCATTTCTTCCGGGTCTGTTGTGGAAAGCAACGTGAATCTGAAAAAATGCTTTATAGGTCAGGGAACTATCCTGGGAAAAGGGTATTCAGCTTCTGATTCATTGTTTTTCAGCAACTGCCACGGAGAAAACGGAGAAGCCTGCGCCATATTCGCCGGGCCCTATACGGTTAGCCATCACAAATCCACTCTGTTGATAGCAGGTTTGTTTTCGTTCATGAATGCCGGTTCCGGGTCAAACCAGTCCAATCACATGTACAAATTGGGGCCTATTCACCAGGGTATTATGGAAAGAGGAGCAAAAACAACTTCTGATTCCTACATTCTGTGGCCTTCACGCATAGGAGCTTTTTCACTGGTCATGGGCAGGCACGTTAACAATACGGATACGGGGGCTCTGCCGTTTTCCTACCTTATTGAACAGGACAACACCACGTACCTGATACCAGGAGTGAATCTAAAAAGTGTGGGAACGATCCGTGACGCCCAAAAATGGCCCAAGCGCGATCGCAGAAAAGACCCAGATAAACTGGACCAGATCAATTACAACCTGCTGAGTCCCTATACGATCCAGAAAATGCTGGACGGCAGGGCCATTCTAAAGGAATTAATGAGGGTTTCCGGGGAAACTACGGACATTTTCTCATACAAAAGCACCAAGATCAAAAACACTTCTCTCTACAACGGCATCAAATATTACGAAATAGCCATTCGTAAATTCCTGGGCAACTCAATAATCAAACGGCTTGAAGGTAGAAATTTCCGCTCCGTTGAAGAAATACGTGAACGACTGAAACCGGACACTTCTATTGGTCTGGGTGAATGGCTGGATATTTCCGGTTTAATTGCACCACGAAGCGAAATAGAAAAACTCATGGAAGGAATTGAATCACGCGACATTTCCAGAATACGTGATATCAATTCGTTTATTGAAGATCTTCACAAGAATTACTACTATTACGAATGGACATGGGCCTACTCCAAGATCAAAGAATTCTATAACTTAGATCCGGAAACAATCACCGTAGAACAGATACAAAGTATTGTAAGGGGTTGGGAAGAAGCCGTGGTAGGATTGGATAAAATGCTTTACGAAGACGCCCGCAAAGAATTTTCTCTCAGTGCCATGACCGGATTCGGTGCCGACGGGAATATGGATGAATGTCGCATGGATTTTGAACAAGTCCGAGGCATTTTCGAGATTAATCCTTTCGTTTCTGCCGTGCTCAAACACATAGAAGTGAAGACAGCCCTTGGAAGGGAGCTGATTGAGCGCTTGGGTACGTCGTACACTTGATTCTTTTCGTTTATCTTTAGCAGTTTATAAAAAAGCCACCCGAGGGTGGCTTTTGTTATTTACCCGGCCCTCAGGCAAATGCATCAAGTGTGCTACGCACATAAATACCCACTAACCGGTATTTTAACACAAAATATATTGGCTTATATTTGTCAATTCTTTATCTCAATAGTTCGTTAAAAAATGAAAGGTTACCCCACGGCGCGAACGCCGTAGAATAAGAGTTCTTTGAAATCAGTGTTATTTAAACGCAAGTTCGGACGCGTTCCGGACATTGCAAAAATTCGATCCACCATTGCAGCATTGTGCAACAAGACTTTGGTCGCTCCAACGGAGAGATTGAGTCCCTGCTGCCTGGCAAAGGCCCTTGCCAGGTTGACGGAAGAAAGAGACGCATTGAAAGCAAACGAAAGGGCAGCTTTGTTACGTGACTGGCAGTGGGTAAGTCCTGTGTACTGTTTCGCATCCCGGTATACAAACTCCAGCTGGAAACGTGTCCGATAAATGTCGAAAATATCTTGTGCTGACAGACTGAGATCCGTTGAGAAGAACACCTTGCGTGTCTGACGCTTCCTGTCCGTGTCTATGTAATCGACTATGGCCACCCGAACTTCAC
>Ga0334883_1000516_pt1 | contig 67958 bp, 57 predicted proteins | sample GraSluR1_MG_6_FD_207230 | JGI IMG/M metagenome (GOLD analysis project Ga0334883, IMG submission 207230) | Sludge microbial communities from methane-producing bioreactor in Wageningen University, Netherlands - Granular Sludge_09_05-R1 | ecosystem: Engineered > Bioreactor > Anaerobic >... | reverse complement strand
CGCGGCAGGCGCCGCCCCCCTCACACGGTCGAGACCTATATCAGCGGATCACGGAACAGTGATAACAACCCCGTCTGCTCCAATACCTGTGAGCGTAAATGTGTCGGTAGCGGCAGAAACGTAATTGTAGTTACCCTTCGTATTGTTGTTTACCATGTCCGTACCAGCCGTCCAAGGATCGTTTGGCCAGTTGTCGACGTAGTCGCCGACTGGAGCCAGATTGCCCCGGGTGGTGGCAGTCGCCTGACCACACGTATCGGGATACGTGTCGCTGTTATCAACCGCCCAGCTTTGTACGCCGATCTGGATGCTGTGAACACCTTCCTTGACGGCGGCATCCTTGGCCTTGTCGCGCTGGTTGAGGTACATGGGGATAGCGATGGCAGCCAAGATGCCGATGATGATGATCACGATCAGCAGCTCAATGAGGGTGAAACCACCCTGCTTCTTGTGGAACCGGCTCATCATTACTGTTCTCCTCCTTCGCTGGCGGTCCTCACGCCTTACTTTGCAGTGGGCGGGCCGGATGAGCCGGCTGCCCTGATCCGCTCCCAGTCTGCCCACCTCCCGGCGACTGGCCCTAGTACTTTTGTCTAGTCGCGGTACTTGGGAGAGCGAGCTCACCGACATCGGACACCTGACCGCGCCCGCCTTAGAAGACCCGCCGACCCATCAGCTCATGCAGCCGGCGCAGGCTCTTGGCGAGCTCGCGCGACACCTTTTTCGTGGTGATTCCCAGCGCCTCCGCCACCTCGCGCTGCGTGAACTCGCGGTAGAACAGCAGCTCGATGAGGCGGCGCTGGAAGTCGGAGAGCTTCTCCAGGGCGGCTTCCAGCGCGATACGGTCCTCGATGGGCAGCGCGAACGACTCCGCGTGCTGGCTGCGGATGGAGGCTATATCGAGCCCCTGCTGTTCGTACGCATGCATGGCTTCGTCGTACACCTCGGGCTCCACGCGGGCCGACAACGCCATGACCTCCAATACGCCCGCCTCGGTGATGTTGACCGCCGCGGCGATCTCGGCCACCGTCGGCGGCCGGCCGAGCTTGTGCCCCAGCATGGTGATGGCGTGCTGGATACCCGCGTAGGCGCGTCTGGCCCAGCGCGGCTGACGCAGCAGCAGGCAGTCGCGCAGGTAGTGCCGGACCTCGCCGTCGACCACCGCTACAGCGTACGTGGAGAACTGCGTGCCACGATCGGGGTCGTAGTTACGCGCCGCTTTAATGAGGCCCACGTTGGCCACCTGCAGCAGATCTTCATACGGTTCGCCACTGGAGGCGAAGCGCTTCAGAACGTGGTGCAGCAGCGGCTGATTCTTGCGGACCAGCACGTCGAGCTGCTGCGGCTGCGAACGGACGCTCTGGCCGTCTGCTCGCCCCCGGATACGCCGCTCGAGGACGGTGTCTCGCGGCGCGATTTCTGCCAGAGCAGCGGTGCTCATGACTTGAGCACGTTCATGAGGTTGAAGATGGGCAGGTACATGGAGATGACCACCAGGCCGACGATGCCGCCCACGAAGAGCATGAGCACCGGCTCGAGGATGCTGGTGAGGGCTTTGATGCTGGCGTTCACTTCATCCTCGTAAAAGTCGGCGACCTTAGTGAGCATCGTGTCCAACGAACCCGTCTCCTCCCCCACCGAGACCATCTGCGTGACCATCGGTGGGAATACCGACACCTTGGAGAGCGGCACCGTGATGGACTGCCCCTCTTTGACCGCTTGCTGGACATTTACCATGGCCTTCTCGATGACCACGTTGCCGGCAGCCTTCCCGGTGATGTCGATAGCCTGCAGGATCGGTACGCCGCTGGAGATCAGCGTGCCCAGCGTGCGGGAGAAGCGCGAGATAGCCAGCTTGCGCACGATCTGACCGATGCCCATGGGAACACGCAGCTTAGCGCGATCCCACGTATCGGTACCCTGGGGCGTCTGTTTCAGTTTGATGATGCCCCAGACGGCGGCGATCATCGCCGGAATGACGATGAACCACCAGCCCCTCATGAAGTCTGAGAAGGAGATCATAGCCCTGGTCAGCGAAGGCAGCTCGGCACCGCCGCCGATCTGCTCGTACATGTCGGCGAAGGTCGGGATGAGGAACAGCACCATGCCGAACAGCACCACGATGGAGAAGATGCCGATCGCCATGGGATACACCATGGCCGACTTCACCGACCGGCGGATGTTGTCGTCGCGCTCAAGCTGTAGGGCGACCCGGTTGAGCACCTCGTCCAGGATGCCTCCCAGCTCCCCCGCCCGCACCATGCTCACGTAGAGCGAGCTGAAGACCTTGGGGTGCTTGCCGAGCGCGTCGGAGAGGCTCAGACCAGCCTCGACGTCGTCGCGTACCGCGCCGATGACCTTGGCGAGCTTCTTGTTCTCCGTCTGTTCCTCCAGCACGTAGAGGCAGCGCAACAGGGAGAGGCCGGAGTTGACCATGGTGGCGAACTGGCGCGAGAAGACGGTGAGGTCCTTCGGCTTGATGCGCTGGAAAGGCTCCATGATGTCGATCTTGGCGAGACTCGTTTTGACCTCGTTGAGATCGAGCACCGTGAGGCCGCGGCCACGCAGGGCGGCGGCGGCGGCGGCCTTATTGTCGCTCTCGATCTCGCCGTTGATCTGCAGACCGCGAGCGTCCAGCACCTTGTAGGCGAAGTTCGTCATGATTTGTCACCAACTTGACTCATCCTGCGCCCACCTTGTCGGCGGAACCGGCGTTCACCTTAAGCACTCCGTACCGCCGCGGCGGCTCGCTGCGGCGGCCGTGTAACGGAGGCGGGCTGCTGGCCCAGCAGCCGCTTGAGCTCCTCTGGCGTGCTGGAACGGCGCTCGGCAAGCTCCCGCGTGATCATGCCGCGCCGCACCAAGTCGACGAGCGCGGCGTCCATGGTCTGCATGCCGAACTGCGAGCCCGTCTGCATGGCCGAGGCGATCTGATGCGTCTTGCCCTCGCGAATCAGGTTACGGACAGCCGGCGTGGGGATGAGTACCTCGCACGCCACGGCCCTGCCGCGGCCATCCCGAGTTGGCAGTAGCTGCTGGGTGATGACGGCCATGAGCGTGGTGGAGAGCTGCACGCGGATCTGCTCTTGCTGGTGTGGCGGAAACACGTCGATGATGCGGTCGACGGTCTTGGGGGCATCTTGAGTGTGTAGCGTGGCGAGCACCAAGTGCCCCGTCTCCGCCGCCGTGAGCGCCGTGGCGATGGTCTCTGTGTCGCGCATCTCGCCCACCAAGATCACGTCGGGGTCCTGCCGCAACGCGGAGCGCAGCGCTTTGTTGAAACTGTGGGTGTCGGTACCCACCTCTCGCTGATTGACCATGCACTTCTTGTGCTGGTGGAGAAACTCGATGGGGTCTTCGATGGTCATGATGTGCTCGCTGCGGGCCTCGTTGATCTCATCGATGATGGCCGCCAGCGTTGTGGACTTGCCGCATCCGGTGGGACCGGTGACCACCACGAACCCCCGCGGCTTCGTGCTCAGCGTGTGGAGCACCTTGGGCAACCCGAGCTGATCCAGCCTCTTGATCTGTACGGGGATCAGACGGAAGGCGGCGCCTACGCTGTTCCGCTGGAGATAGGCGTTGACGCGGAAGCGAGCCTTGCCCGGTATCGAGTAGGAGAAGTCGATCTCCCATTCGTTCTCCAAGCGCTGCCGCTGGTCCTGCGAAAGAACGCTGTAAACGAGCTCTCTGGTTTCCGCCGCATTGAGGGCCGGCGTATCCATACGCTCCAGCTTGCCGTTGCAGCGCAGTACCGGCGGCGAACCGGCGGAGATGTGAAGATCGCTGGCGTCGCGTTCTACGACCTCCAGCAAGATGTCGACTAGATCCACCTCGATCGTCCTTTCCGCTCCTGGCGCGCCTAGACGATGACGCGCGAGATCTCTTCCATCGACGTGAGGCCCTGCAGCACCTTGTCGATGCCGTCGTCGCGGAGGGTCCTCATTCCTTCTGCCTGGGCCACCCGGCCGATCTCGTCGGAGCTCTTGCGTTCTACCGTGAGCCGGCGAATGGCCTCGCTGATCACCATGACCTCGTAGAGGCCCAGACGGCCCTTGTACCCCGTACCGTTACAGCGAGGACAGCCCTTAGCGCGGTAGAGCGTGACCTCGGAACCGCCCAGCACCTCCGGAGGGAAGTCGTTCTTGGCGAGCATCTCGCGCGTGGCGATGTACGGCTCTCGGCAGTGCGAACACAAGCGCCGCGCGAGCCGCTGCGCGAGGACGCAGTCCACCGCCGACGAGCTGAGGAACGGCTCGATGCCCATCTCGGTCAGTCGGCTGAGCGCCCCCGGCGCGTCGTTGGTGTGCAACGTGCTGAGCACCAGGTGACCGGTGAGCGCGCTCTCGATGGCGATCTGCGCCGTCTCGCGGTCGCGGATCTCGCCGATCATCACGATGTCGGGGTCGCAGCGCAAGATGCTCCGTAGGCCCGAGGCGAAGGTGAGCCCCGCCTTCGGATTGACCTGCACCTGGTTAATGCCGGTGAGCCGGTACTCCACCGGATCCTCCACGGTGATGATGTTCTTCTCCGGCGAGTTGAGGATGTTCAGCGCGGCGTACAGGGTGGTGGACTTGCCCGACCCAGTTGGTCCCGTTACCAGAATCGCGCCGTACGGCCGCATGAAGGAGCGACGAAAACGGCTGAGCGCTTTCTCGCTGAAGCCGAGGTCGGCGAGGTCGAGCATCACGTTGGATTTGTCCAGCAGGCGCATGACCACCTTCTCGCCATACACCGCCGGCAGCGTAGCTACGCGCATGTCGATAGGCTTGCCGCCGACCACCAAACCGATACGGCCGTCCTGCGGCACCCGCCGCTCGGCGATATCCAGGTCGGCCATGATCTTGAGGCGGCTGAGCACCCCCGACTGCATGCGACGTGGCACCGACATGACCTCGTGCAGCACTCCGTCTACGCGATAGCGGACCAGCAGCTCCTTGTCCTGCGGCTCGAAGTGGATGTCGCTCGCGCCTTCGTCTACCGCCTGCGCGATCACCGAGTTGACGAGCTTGATGATGGGCGCTGCCTCGGTGGCCTCGCGGATGTCCATGGGTTCCTCGAGGGACTCCAATGCGAGACCGTCGACGTTCTCCTTGACCGCTTCATCGAGGCGACTGAGCCGCGAGATAGCCGAGAGTACGTCCTCCTCGGGAGCGATGGCCGGCACGATCTCGTAGCCGGTCATCATCCGCAGGTCGTCCAGGGCGAACACGTTCGCGGGATCGGTGATCGCCACGAGGAGAGTAGCCTCGTCCGCGAAACGCACCGCAACCGCCCCGTAGCGCCGCATGAACCGCTCCGGGATGAGGTTGGCGGCCGCCGGGTCGAGTTGCATGCTCTGGAGGTCGATGTGCTCGACGCCGAATCTGGCCGCCAGCGCGCGTGTGAGGTCGAGGTGGCTGACGACACCCTGCTCTACGAGCACCTGGCCCAGCCGCTGGTGCGTCTCGCGCTGGCGAGCCAGCGCGCCCTGGATTTGCTCCTCGGTGGCGAGCCCCATGTCCTTGAGGATGTCGCCGATGCGCAGGCGTGAGAAGCGCAGTTGACGCTCCTCGCCATTACCGCCTGCCGGCGCCATGGGCTCTTGCCCCGGCCACACCCGGGACGCGTCCACAGGAGCGGCCTTCCCATCTGTCGCCGGCGATCTGGTCATGAGCGTCGCCGCCTCTTTGAGGCCATCAGGCGGTGCGCTACGGGGGCCGGCAGACCCGCGACGTTCTCTATTCGGTGAGTGCACGTCTCATCTCGTTTAGTGGCGCCGGCAGTCCGGTCCACAGCCGGAAGGCCGCGGCCGCCTGCCCAACAAGCATCTCCGATCCATCGATGGCTCGCGCCCCCAAGGCGCGGGCGGCCCGAACCAGAGCCGTAGTACCCGATGCGTAGACAACGTCGTACACAATCTGGTCTACACTCAAGTTATCGGCCACGGCGGCGGGGACTTTACTATCCGGAAGCATGCCGAGCGAGGTAGCGTTCACGATGACCTCGCGCTCGCGCACCACAGTCGCCTCTAGCTCGGTCAGAGCAAGTACTTCTACGCGTGCCCGCGCTTCCAACAGATGGACGCGTTCGGCGAGCTCTGCCGCAGCCGCGGGTGTGCGATTGGCGATCGCAAGGTGCCGGCAACCTAGCCGCAGAAGCCCCAAGACGACGGCTCGCGCGGCGCCGCCGGCACCCAATACCAGAGCCGACCGCGGAGTCTCCGTGGTGAGGGCGCGAAACGACTGCAGAAAACCTTCGACATCCGTGTTGTGCCCCTCCAGCCGGTTGTCCGCCAGCACGATGGTGTTCACGGCCTCTAGCAGCTCCGCGTCTCCGCACAGGCGATCGACCAGCGCCGCCGCCGCTTGCTTGTGCGGTACCGTCACGTTGGCTCCCACGAATCCTAGAGCGGAAAGGCCAGCCAGGGCGGCGGCCAGATCGATGGCACGTACCGGCAGAGGAACGTACGCGTAGTTCAGTCCCAGAGCCGCGAAGGCGGCGTTGTGCAGGGCTGGTGACCGCGAGTGAGCCACCGGATCGCCGATGAGGCCAACCAGCCGAGTAGAACCGTTGATGGGTTGCCTATGAAGAGCGCTCACTGAAGGTCTCCGTCGGTCGGGCCGCGGTTGTCCAAGGTGATCCGAGGGCGACTGCCGCGGCGGAGTACCAGCTTATCTTTGTCGCGCGAGCTCTCCATCCTCCCCAGGGGAGGATCTGCGGGACGGCCGTTGCCGTGCGACGCTCTCCGGACGACCAAACGCCAGCGAGAAGCTCAGAGGCCCGCCGCCGCTTTGTCGCGGAGGAACTGCTCGTAGTTGTTGGAGAACGCGTGGGCACCGCTGCCATCGTTCTTCACAACGTAGTAGAGGTAGTCCACGTCGGCCGGATTGGCGGCCGCCTTGAGCGCCGCCAGCCCGGGGCTGCAGATGGGCGTCGGCGGTAGCCCGAGATACCGATAGGTGTTGTACGGGGAATCGACCTTGAGATCCTTCGTCGTGAGCGCCTGCTTGTGATTCCCTAGCGCATACTCCAGAGTGGCATCGATCTGGAGCAGCATCCCCTTGCGGAGGCGATTCCAGATGACCGCGGCCACCACACGGCGTTCCTTGGGTACCTGCACTTCTCGCTCGATCATTGAAGCGATGATGACAACGTCGTACGCGGTCAGGTTGGCCGCCTTCGCCCGAGTGAGGTCTACGTTCGAGAATGCCTTCATGAAAGTGGCGAGCTGTAGCTCCACCAGGCTCCGTGCGTCGGTGAGCGGAGGGAAATCATAGGTGGCGGGAAACAGCAACCCCTCGAGTGAGGTGCCGGATTTATGTCCCGCGAGCTTGAACGGCAGCGGCTTGGTGAGTGTGAGCTCGCGGTATTCTTCGGCCGAGAACCCCCCGATACGCTCCGCTACCTCCTTGGCCATACCCCTGATGTTCAGGCCTTCCGGGAGTGTGACCTTGATGCTCGGAGGCCCATTGCCGGCCACGAGCACGCCGACGATCGCCTCGTATGAATCGTACTGATGCAAGGTGTACGTCCCGGGACGAAAGCGGCGACTATAGCCATCCGCCTCGGCGCGCTCCACGAACGGCCCCGCCCGAGCGACCACCTGCCGTTCCTCCAAGATCTCGCCGATCTCGCCGAGCGACGCGCCCGAGGGGATCGCGATGGTAACTTCGGGTCCACGCGCAGGCGGCGTGAACACGTAGCCGCGGTCCACGTACCGCCACAACGCCACCGCGCCGAACACGGCGCCGCCACCGAGACCCCCCACTACCACAACGCACAGGAACAGCGCGAGGCGCCGGCGCCGGCGCCGCGTACGCACGTCTAGGCGTCGCTGCTGACGCGGCCGGCCTGCCAGCAGCCCATGCCGCGTCCTCGTCGTGCGCACGCGTCGCGACGACCGCCTCGTCATTGCCCTCCCTCTACCGAACGTAGGTAGTCTTCCAGGAGCACTGCGGCGGCGCGCGCGTCTAGTTCCGCCGTGCCACCGCGACCCTGGGCCAGCTTGGTCGTGAAGCGCTCGTCGTAGGTAACCACCGGGACCGTCAGTACGCGTTCGAGGCGCGCGATGAAGCTGCGCACGGCGCGCGCCTGACCGTGTTCGTCCGAATCCAGGGAGAGCGGTAGGCCGACCACTACACGCTCGGCCTGCTGCTCGCGGACCAGCACGGCGATCTCGCGCAACCCACGCTCGCTAGCGGCGCGCGCTACCACGGTCAGCGGACGCGCTACCGTGCCCGTCGCGTCGCAGACAGCGACGCCCGTGCGCACGGTCCCGTAGTCGATGGCGAGCACCCGCCCGCTATCCACTCAGCAGCGCCCCTCGCATACACCCGCGGCCGCCATGAGGCGTCACTGGTTGCCTGCAAGCGTCGCGGTGACCGTCGCCAGCCCCGCGTCGAGAGCGGCCGCGATACCCGCCACCATGGGTCCGCCGCCCCGCGCCAGCGTCGGCTTACCGCCGCCTCTCCCCTCGACCGCCGGCATCATAGTCCGCAGGATCTCCTGCGCGTGCAGGCCGCGGCCTACGGCGCTGTCGTCCAAGGCGACTACCGCGGCCACGCGGCCGTCAACCTCGGCCGCCAGGATGACTACCGCGCCGGAGACTCGCGCGCGAATCTCATCCGCCAGGGTCAGCAGCTCCTGCGCTGAGTCGACGGTTGGTTTGGCGATCACGACGGGTACACCGGCCACGCTCGTACGGTTACCTAGCACGGCGGCCAGAGCTCCGCTGCGCTGACCGCTCTCTGTCTTCTTCAGCCGCTGCTCGAGCTCACGTAAGAGCTCGGCCTGCTTGGCGAGAGCGGCCGGCACCCGCTCGGGGTCTGTACGCAACGCCGCGGCCGCCTCCTCCAAAAGCCGTTCCGCACCGCGGAAGTGTTCGATGGCCTTCGCCGACGTGATCGCCTCGATCCGCCGAGTGTTGGCCCCCACAGATTGACTACTCGTGAGCTTGAACAGACCGATCTGTGAGGTGGACGTTACGTGCGTTCCCCCACACAGCTCGCGGCTGAAATCGTCGATCTCGAGTACCCGCACGGTGTCCCCGTACTTCTCCTCAAAGAACGCCAAGGCGCCGAGCTCTGCCGCGTACTCGCGGGTGGTGACAAACGCGCGCACCGGGTGACTCTCGACGATCCGCCGGTTGACCAGGTCTTCCACCCGGCGCAATTCGTCTTTCGTAGGCGCGCGCCGGATGGTGAAGTCGAAGCGCAGCTTGCTCGGACTCACCATGGAGCCTGCCTGACGAACCGCGCCGTCTACCAGCAGGCGAAGGGCATTGTGCAGGAGATGCGTGGCCGTGTGGTTGCAGGCCGTCTGGTGACGTCGCACCGCGTTCACCATAGCCTTGGCCCGGTTTCCCCGCTCCACCGCTCCCTCGAGAAGCCGGGCGACCACCACCTGATTTTCCCCGAAGCGCACCACGTCGTCTACCTCGAGCTTGGCGCCTTCCTCGGTGTGAATCCACCCCTCGTCGCAGACCTGACCGCCGCCTTCCGCGTAGAACGGCGATTCGGCCAGTTTGAGCGCTACGCGACCGTCGCTCAACGTGCGGCAGGCGAGCACCGCGGTGAATACCTCGAGCTTCTCGTAGCCTACGAAATCGACCGCGATAGTGGCGGTATCGCGCTGAAAAGCGTCTACTTCGCTGGGGCCCTCACCCCACCCGCTGCGGCGAGCCGTGCGCGCGCGCTCGCGCTGCTCGGTCATGAGACGCTCGAACTGCTCCTCATCCACGCCCATACCGGCCTCGAGCGCCATCTCTCGCGTGAGATCGAAAGGAAAACCGTACGTGTCGTGGAGCTCGAAGGCCACCTCGGCCGGAAGCTCCTCTCCCGTATCTTTGGCTCTCCGCAGTGCCTCCTCGAGGATGTGCGTGCCCTGCTCGAGGGTACGGCGGAACCGCCGCTCCTCGTCCTCGGCCACTTGGCTGATCGCGGCGCGGCACCCGCCCAGCGCTGGGTACGCGCCGGCCATCTTTTCTACGACCAGATCGCACAGGCGCGCCATGAAGGGGCTGTCCATGCCGATGGAGACGCCCTGCTGCACGGCGCGCCGGATGATACGGCGCAGCACGTAGTCTCGCCCCTCGTTACCGGGCAACACGCCGTCCATCACGAGGAAGGAGACGCCGCGCGCGTGGTCGGCCATGGTCCGCAGCGCGCGGGTCGCCGGCGCGCTGCTGCCGTAGCGAACGCCGCTCAAGCGCTCGCCGGCCGCGATCAGATAGTCGAACGCATCGGACTCAAACACGGTGGTGGCGCCCTGCGTGATCGCCGCGATGCGCTCGATACCCATGCCGGTATCGATGCTCGGCCGGGGGAGCGGCGCCAGGGCACCCTTCTCGTCCATGTCGTACTGCGGAAACACCAGGTTCCAGTACTCCATGTACCGGTCGCAATCGCAGCCGGGCTTGCAGTCCGGCCGGCCGCAGCCAACGCCCTCGCCCATGTCGTAGTACAGCTCCGAGCACGGGCCGCACGGGCCGCTGGGGCCCGCTGGGCCCCAGAAGTTGTCGCTGCGCCCGAGCTCGACGATGCGCTCCGCGGGCACGCCGTGGCCGCGCCACAGCGCGATGGCCTCCTCATCGGCGGGTACTTCTCCATTGCCGCCGAACACGGTCACCCACAGGCGATCGCGATCGATCCCCAGCTGAGCGCTGAACTCCAGGGACCACGCGATGGCCTCGGCCTTGAAGTAGTCCCCGAACGAGAAGTTGCCGAGCATCTCGAAGAAGGTGAGGTGGCGCGCCGTGTGCCCTACGTTCTCGATGTCCGACGTGCGGAAGCAGCGTTGCGCGGTGACCACGCGACGCGCAGGCGGCACGGCCGTCCCGAGGTAATACGGCTTGTACTGCTGCATGCCAGCCGTGGTGAACAGCACGCTCGGGTCTCCGGCCGGCACCAGAGCGGCCGATTCGCCGATCAGGTGATCGCGAGCAGCGAAGAAGTCGAGGAACGCCTGACGAAGATCCGAGATATCCACGTGGTCCTTCCGCTTCGGGTTAGCGAGCGCCGCCGGTGGCGCCCGCGGAGGGCGGCGCCGGATGATCGAGATCGCCGATCTCCTCGCGCAGTTTCTCGAGCGAACGCCGGATGAGCCGCGAGACGTGCATCTGCGAGATACCTACGCGCGCCGCGATCTGCGACTGCGTGAGGCCCTCGAAGAAACGAAGGTGAAGAATATACCGCTCGCGCCGGTCGAGCTTGGCGAACCCCGGCGCGAGCATGGTGCGGTCTTCCATGGTGTCGTACGCCTCTTCCTCGCTTCCGAGGTACTCGATCAGGCCACCATCGTCTTCTCCCTCGCCCCCGGGGGAGGATTGCAGCGACACCGAGTTGTACGCCTGGCTCGTCTCCAGCGCCTCCAGCACATCGGCAGGCGTAACACCCGCCGCCTCCGCGATCTCGTTGACCGTCGGCGAGCGCTGGAGCTTGGGTACCAGTTCGTCGATCAGCTTGTTGATCCGGATGTTGAGCTCCTGCAGCCCGCGCGGCACGCGTACCGACCAGCCCTTGTCGCGGAAGTAGCGCTTGATCTCGCCCACGATGTTAGGCGTAGCGTACGTGGTGAGCTCCACCCCCCGCTCCAGATCGAAGCGGTCGATGGCTTTGATCAGGCCGATGGCGCCAACTTGTACCAGGTCGTCGAACTGCTCTCCCCGAGAGGCGTAGCGGCGCGCCAACGAGCGGACCAGCGGCAGATACATGGTAATCAGGCGCTGGCGCGCCTCCTGGTCGCCGTGGAGCCGATACCGCCGCAGCAGGTACTGGTCCAGCTTCTCCGAGTCGTCGCGGCCCACGTCGAGCTGCGGGCTGCCGAGGCGCGCGTCGGAGGTGGTCTCCTGCTCCTCCGTGGCGTCGTCGTTGAAGCCCTGCTGAAGTCCGCCCAGAGACAGCGACAGGTCTATCGGGGCATTCGTGTCCTTCTCGTCCCTCATGGGATACTCGACCGCCGTCCTCGACTAAAACCGACGTGCTTTGATGATGTGGACCGAGTGAGCGCCTTGTGGTCCTCGCCACACATCGTGATCCACCACCCGCAGGATCAGATCGCAGCAGGGACGTCGGAGTCGAGCCGGCAGGTCGGGTGAGTTGAACGGCCCGGCGAGGATGTGCAGCCGCCCTCCCTCAGCCCGGATCTCCAGACGTACACGCGCCGGGGACGCTGGGTCGTGAGCAGCTCGCAAGACCTCTTCCACCGCCATGGAGAGCTCATCGATCTCGCTGATGGTGAGGTCGGCACGCGCCGCCATGCCGCCGACGACCAACCGGATTACCGAGTACAGCGACGCGGCCGCGGGGACCTCAAGGACGACGGTCTCTGTCATGGGAAGAAAGGCCAGGCCGCTAGGCCCGCCCGGCGACGGTGAGATCCCGCTCGATAGCCTCTTCGCAACGGCAAGCGGCCAGGCGCCCGTCCTGGATAGCCTGCCGTATCTGCGTGGTCGCCTCTTTGCCGGCGGCACACACTTCGCCGAACAGACCGCGAGCGGCCGTAGCGTAGTCTTCACCTTCCTCTATGCTGCGCTGGCGGACGAGATACGCGATCACCGTAGTCGCCAGCAATACCACGAAGAAGAACCCGCGGAGCCCTTTCATTGCGCCTCCCGATCGCCGGCCACAGATTCCGCCGCAGCGGCCTGACCAGCATCCGTGCCCGCCGCCGCGCTCACCGCGGGCGTCGGGCCGCTTCCCACCGACTCTTCCCCTCGCACCGTGGTATCGGCCGGTGGCCATTCGGTCCATGCATCGTGATCTGCTCGCATGGTACCGCTACGAAAACGGTGTACCAGACTCGAGAGGGTCTGCTGAACACCCGCAGTGAACGCCGCCGCCTTTTTGGCCGGCGTACCGACAGCCGACTCAACGGCCCGCGCGGTGGCATCGACCTTCTGGGCCATGCTCACCGCCGTAGCGGTCAGCTCGTTCACCTTGTCGAGCTCCTGGTTTACCTCCTCGACGGTGGTCCCCACCTTCTGCAGAAGAGGGACCATCTCGCGATCGAGATCCTCGACCATCTTCTCGACACTGCGCAACGTGTTCCCGGCACGCACCAGCATGTACACCGACCCCACAGCAGCCAGGAACAGGAAGAAAGCCAACGCGAGACGCCACGCCATGGAAGCAGCGTCCATGGCGGCCAACGTGACGAGCGATTCCATGCCTCTCCCTCCATGACTCTTGCGTGCTAGACCAGGCCTTCACGACAGTCGTGCAAGCCTATCACAGGCTTTCTTGAGCGCTGATGACCCCGCCACCTACTACCACATCACCGTCGTAGAACACCGCCGACTGCCCGACCGCCACGGCCTCAAACGGCTTCGCCAGGCGAACACACGCCTGCCCGGCGCCCCGGTGTTCGAGCCGCGCCACGGCGACCGCACGGGAGCGATAGCGAAGCTGTACCGTGAGCCCCGTGCCATCCCCCAGCCCCCAATCGACGAGCTCGCGCACTCCGAAGACCTCCCGAGCGAGAGCCTCCCGCGGGCCGGCCACTACCTGATTCTGCCGTCCGCAACGCTCGAGGACGTACAACGGCTCCCCCGCGGCCACACGGAGGCCGCGCCGCTGCCCAACGGTGAAGTTCCACTGACCCTGGTGACGTCCCACCACGGTACCGTCGCCACTCACTACGTCCCCCGCTCGCGGCTCTACCCCCTGCGTACAGAGGAACTGCCGCGGCCCGGCAGGCGCGAAGCAGGCCTCCTGGCTCTCGGAGTGCGCGGCTACCGCCAAGCCCGCGGCGGCGGCCAAGCCCCGCACTTCGCCCTTGGTCATCTCGCCAAGGGGGAAGTCGAGGCGAGCGAGCGTCTCCCGGCTGACCCGCCACAGCATGTAGGACTGGTCTTTGCGACGGTCGGCGGCACGGGCCACGAACGGCCAGCCGTGCCGCCACACCACGCGCGCGTAGTGGCCGGTCGCGATGCTTGCCGCCCCCGTGCTCCGCGCCAGCGTGAGCAGTTTCGCGAGGCGGAACCGGTTGCACTCCACACACGGGTTTGGCGTCTCGCCCGCCAGGTAGCCAGCGATGTACGGCTCCACAACCAGACGGCGGAATGCGATCTGCTGGTCCTGGGAGTAAAACGGAGTCCCGAGCGCCTCCGCGGAACCCTTGCCGCCGGCCATGGCGTCGGTGCCGTGACACGAGTCCCACAGCACCAGCGTGGCGGCGCGCACCTCGCAACCCGCGCGGCACAGCAGCAACGCCGCGACGGTGCTATCGACGCCGCCGCTCAGTCCGACGAGGACCGGGCTTCTGAGGGGAGGTCCCGCGATGTGCTCGTCTCCTAAGCCGATGCTCGCGGCACGGCGAGAGACTCCACGCCGGCACGCGTCCGCCCGGTGCGCAGCAAGTAGTCATCGATGGCCGCGTGGAGCCCATCGGCGGCGAGATTCGAGCAGTGCATTTTGGCCGCCGGCAGGCCGCCGAGCGCCTCGGCTACCATCTCGTTCGACAGCGCCAAGCCCTCGGCGAGCGATCTGCCCTTCGCGATCTCGGTGGCCATACTGGACGAAGCCACCGCAGCGGCGCAGCCGTAAGTCTGGAACTTCACGTCGACCAGCCTGTCGTCCCGCACTTTGATCGTGATACGCGTGGTATCTCCGCACACCGGATTGCCGACCTCGCCCACGCCATCCGGGCCTTCCACCTCGCCCACATTCCGTGGATGCTCGAAGTGTTCCATCACAACCTCGCCGTACATCGGCTAACTCCTCGCAGACAGGGGGCTCATCGCCCGTAACGCGTTCACGACTGCCGGAAAACGATCCAGGAAGTACTCGACATCCGCCGCGTCGTTCTCCTTCCCCAATGTGAGGCGAAGGCTGCCGCGTGCGTCCACCGCGTCGTACCCCATGGCGGTTACTACCCGAGAGGGCTCCGTCGCGGCGGAAGCACACGCCGATCCGGAGGAAGCCGCCACGCCCTCCGCATCGAGCCTGAGCACCATGGACTCGCCCTCGACGAACCGTACCGTGAAACAGGCATTCCCAGGCAGCCGACAACGACGGTGACCGAGCAGTGTAGTTCCCTCTACCGACGCCAGCACACCATCGATCACCTTGTCACGGAGCTCCTCCAGCCGGGGACGTTCCGCGGGCAGTCGGCTCACCGCCGCCGCGGCCGCCGCCCCCATGCCTACGATCCCGGGCACGTTCTCGGTACCGGAACGCAAGCCACGCTCCTGTCCGCCGCCATGAATGATCGGGGTAATCGTTACCCCCCGGCGCACATACAGCGCGCCGATGCCCTTAGGCCCGTAGAACTTGTGCGCTGAGAGCGAGAGGAGGTCCACGTCCAGCTCGGTTACATCAACCGGGATCGCTCCCACTGCCTGCACCGCGTCGGCGTGGAACAGGGCCCCTTTTTCGTGCGCGACACGCGCCAGCTCAGCCACCGGCTGGATCGTGCCGACCACGTTGTTGGCGAGCATCACAGACGCCAGTCGCGTGTCGGCGCGGAACGCCGCGGCGAACGCGTCTGCGTCCACGCGGCCCGTGCCGTCTACCGGCACGACGCTCACCTGCCAGTCGCTCGAGCGCTCCAGAAAGCGCACGGCCTGGGTTACCGCCGGGTGCTCAACCGCGCTAGTGATCACGTGGCCCGGCGGCAGCGCCTGCGCAAAGCCGACGATGGCCAGCGTATCGGCCTCGCTACCGCCGCCGGTGAACACGATCTCCCCCTCGTGGGCCCCGATGGCCGCCGCCATTTGGTGGCGCGCCCGTTCAACCGCCTGGCGCGCCTGGCGGCCGCGCCGGTGCAGGGCCGATGGATTGCCACAGGCCACACCCAGAAACGGCAGCATCTCCTCCAGCACCGCTGCATCGAGCGCCGTTGTCGCCGCGTGGTCGAAGTACACCTCCCGCACCGCTACACCGCCTTATCCATAAGGTCCTGGAGGGTAACATCCGCCAGCGCCGTCGCTACGGCTCGATCTACTCGGCTCCACGCCTCACGCGACCGACAGCCATCGGCGCGCTCGCAGGTAGCCTGATCGTGGATGCAGGTGAGGACGCTGAGCGGCCCGTCGAGAGCGATGACCACATCCGCCGCGGAGATCCGCCGCGGCGACCGAGCCAACGCATAGCCGCCAGTTACCCCCCTCCGGGTGCGGAGCAGTCCCGACCGACGCAGATCGCCGGCGATGCGCTCAAGGAACGGGGCCGGCAAACCCTCGCACGTGGCGATCTCCGAGAGCGGAACCATGCGCCCCGCGCCGTGGGCCGCTACATACAGCATCGCCCGCAGGCCGTACCGCGAACGCATGGAAATACGCATGTCCCTCCGAGAACTCCGCCTATCCTAGTCGGGATTTACTGTAGCAGAGGGCCCGCGGCATCGCCAAATCGGGATCTTCACCAGGTGCGCGTATACTCTCGCGCACTCTTCGCCCGTCCGCGGGCGTGCGAAAGCGAATGCGAACAGCAGGCGTCAGGTTACAGGCGGACGGCGTTGCTGACGACCTGCTCCATCACCGGTTTCGATATCCACCCGGTATAGAGCTGGTACACCGTCCCGTCCGCCTGGATGACGGCCAGAAGGGGTGGGGATTTGGCGCCGAGCTGATCGAGGATATCTCCCAGCTCACCGGCCTCTCGTGCCTCGAAGGAGAAGAAGGAGGCCGAGCTGGAGTATGCGCTCTGTACCTGCTTGAAGCTCGCCAGCATCTCGTCGTCGGCCGCGGCACCTTGCACGTAGGCCAACAACACGACACCGAGACCTTGCTGAAAGGCGTCCGCGACGAACGTCGGCGTATCGGGCGTAACCCGCACCGTGAGCGTCGGGTAACCGGCGATGCCGTACGACCCGACCTTGGCGAAATCGGTGGCCACGGCAGCGTTGCTGGGCGTGCCGGCTGTATTGCCCCATGCCACGAAAGCCGTGAACGCGCCGAGGATGAGTGCGCCGGCCACGACGATCAGACTAAAGACGGCCGCCATGGGCCGCCTAATGGCGAACGCTCTCATACGGTGCTCCTCGGATAGATGCTCCACCTTGCCGTGCTCGCTTTATTGTTGAACCTGCTTTCGCAGGTGGGCGCCCTCTCGATGAGTCCAAGGACCCGACCGACGGCGGGCTCCCGAGGTGTTACTGTTGGCTCAACAAATGCCGCGAGTACACGCACAAGGTCGAGCGGTGTCATCGTAACAAACGGAAACCCCTTCAACAAACGCCTCTCCGGCATGAGCGCCTCACAACCTCCCGCTGCAGCTCCGTCTTCATTCAAGCGGTCGCGGTTCTCTTTCGCAGTGCTGAGAGTCACTTCCTTCTTCGGCCGGTCGCGACGAAAGTTGAGCGCATCCTGCTTCGGATCGCCGGATACACTCTTACGCCGCCGGCGACAGACAAGCTACGGGATACCAGACAGCACACGCCCCGGTCCGTATCGGCAGCGAGACAACGGGAAACACCGCGGGGCACGGGCACCACGTGCCCGGCCGCGTTCAGCAGAGGCGGATGAGTCGCGGCGCGATCGGCTACGTGGTGCGCAGGCGAAGTTCGCGTAGCTGTCCGGAATCTACCGCAGACGGCGCACTCGTCAGGGGGTCAGACCCCGAGGCAGTCTTGGGGAAGGCGATCACGTCGCGAATAGACGGCTCGCCCGCCAAGATCATGATCAGCCGATCTAATCCGATGCCAATGCCGCCGTGCGGCGGCGCACCATATTCCAGCACCTCAAGGAAGAAGCCGAACGACTGTGCGATACGCTCGTCGTCCATCCCCAGTGCGCGCAAGATCCGTCGCTGGACAGCAGCCTGGTGGTTCCGCAGCGACCCCGAGCCAAGCTCGTAACCGTTCAGCACAAGGTCGTACTGCGCGCCCCGCACGGCGAGCGGATCGCTCTCGATGAGCTCGAGCGTGGCCTCCGTGGGCAGGCTGAAGGGGTTGTGGCCGTACGTGATGCCTCCCGTCTGCTCGTCGACCTCGAACAGCGGGAACTCGATGACCCAGGTCCAGGCCCACGGCAACGCCGGCCGCAGCGCGAGACGGCGGATCAGCTCGCCGCGCAACGCGCCGAGCACTCGCGCGGCCACCGGCGCGGCGTCGGCGGCGAACACGATGAGATCGCCCTGTGCCGCACCGCACCGCTCTACCACAGCCGTCTGTTCCGCCTGACTGAGGAACTTGACGATGGGGCCGCGCAACGCGCAACCCTCTTCTACGTACACGTACGCCATACCTTTGGCGCCCTGCGCCTTGGCCACCTCGGTGAGCGCGTCGATCTGCGCCCGGGACAAGCTCGCGCCGCCGGGCGCGCGCAGCGCGCGCACGCAGCCGCCGGATTCGACGGCGGCGCGGAAGACCTGGAAGGCCGACGCCGCAAACGCAGCGGAGAGCTCCACGATCTGTACCTCGTAGCGGAGGTCGGGCTTGTCTGTCCCGTACCGCAGCATCGCCTGCTCGTAGGTGAGCACCGGAAACGGCGCGGATGCCCCACCCTCCACCTCCGACATGATGGCCAGGCACATACCCTCGATGAGCGCGCGGATTTCCTCCGCGTCCATGAAGGAGACCTCGAGATCGATCTGCGTGTGCTCCGGCTGCCGATCGGCGCGCAGATCCTCGTCACGGAAGCAGCGCGCGATCTGATAGTAGCGATCGACGCCGCTGGCCATGAGGATCTGCTTGAAGATCTGCGGGCTCTGCGGCAGCGCGTAGAACTTGTGCGGCTGCAGCCGGCTGGGGACCAGGAAATCGCGCGCGCCCTCCGGCGTGGACCGCGTCAGGATGGGGGTCTCAACCTCCAGAAACCGCTGCTCGTTGAGGTACGCGCGAGCGGTCTGCACGACACGGTGCCGTAGTTCCAGATTGGCCATCATCGGCGGACGACGCAGATCCAGGTACCTGTACCTGAGGCGCAGGGTCTCGTCGACGCCCTCGCTCTCCCCACCCTCAATCTCGAACGGCGGAGTGTGAGCGCCATTGAGCACCTCGATCTCGCTCACCATGACCTCGACCTCGCCGGTCGCCAGATTCGGGTTGACCGTTGCGACGCTACGGGCGAGCACCTCGCCGGCGACGGCGAGCACGTACTCCGTACGCAGCTGCTCCGCCGCACCGTGCGCCTCGGCCGCAATCTCCGGATTGAACACCAACTGCACCAGCCCGCTGCGATCGCGCAAGTCTACGAAGATCACACCGCCGTGGTCGCGGCGGCGAGCCACCCAACCGCAGAGGCGCACCTGGCGGCCAACGTCCTCGCGGCGAAGCTCGCCCGGATAATCGCTTCGTCGCCGCATCAACGCACGCCCCTCTCCGGACGACCGGCTTTACCTAGCTCACCGACAAGCCATGCCGCGAGCTCGTCGAACTCCAGATCCACTTCTTCTCCGCCCGCCAGCCGGCGCACGCGCACGCGATCCGCGGGCAGCTCCTGCAGCCCGACGAAGACGGCCGCGACGGCGCGCAGGCGACCGGCGTGTTTGAGCTGCCCCTTGGGGCTACGCCCCATCAGGTCCAGCTCTACCGCCAAGCCCTCGCGCCGCAGCCGTTCGGCCAGCACGAACACATCGGAGCGCCGGTCTTCGGCGAAGCACGCCACGTAGGCGTCGACAGCACCCGGCGGACGCTCGTCGTCCTTCATGGCCAGCGTGATGCGTTCGATGCCCGTGCCGAACCCCACACCGGGCGTCGGCGCTCCGCCGATCATCTCCACCAAACCGTCGTACCGGCCACCTCCGCCCACCCCGCTCTGGGCACCCAGGCTGTCGCATGCGAACTCGAACGTGGTGCGCGTGTAGTAGTCGAGACCGCGCACGAGCCGGAAGTCTACCTCCGGTTCCATGCCCAATCTGCGGAGCAGATCGAGAACGGTGGCGAAGTGCTCGCGACAGGCGCCGCACAGGTGCTCGTCGATACGCGGCGCCTGGTCGAGCACCGCGCGGCACGACTCCACTTTGCAGTCGAACGTCCGCAGAGGGTTAAGCTCCACGCGCTCACGACAGTCGCCGCAGAGCTCCACCCGGCGAGCGCGGAGAAAGGCGCGCAAGCGCTCCACGTACGCCGGCCGGCAAGCCGCGTCGCCCATGCTGTTGACCGCCAAGCGCAGGCCGCCCACTTTGAGCTCCTTCAGGAGGGTATCCAGCACGGCGATCACCTCGGCGTCTACGGCCGGCTGCGCGGAACCGATGGCCTCGACACCGAGCTGGTGATGCTCACGGTAACGGCCGCTCTGCGGCCTCTCGTACCGGAACATCGGCGCGTAGTACCAGAGTTTCACCGGCTGTGGCCACTTGTGAAGGCCGTGCTCGACGTAGACCCGGCACACCGGAGCCGTCCCCTCCGGCCGCAGAGTCAGCAGACGATCGCCCTTGTCGGCGAACGTGTACATCTCTTTGCGGACGATGTCCGTGGCTTGGCCGACGCCGCGCTCGAACAAAGCGGTGTCCTCGAATGCCGGAGTAACGATGTGTCGGTACCCATGCGCGGCGAACACCGCCGCCGCGGTAGCCACGATGTGCCGGCGATCCTCAGACTGCGGAGGCAGGAGATCGTAGGTGCCCTTAGGGGCGTGAATACCCATCAGCGGACCTCTGCCGGAGCCGCGCTCAGCGATCTTCCATGGCCCGGCGTATGGGCGCGAAGAAGGGGTTCAGGCCGAGCTCGCGACCGAGCGTTGTGTCTGGACCGTGGCCGCAGTGCACCACTGTGTCCGGCGGGAAGCGGCGCACGAGGTCGGCGATACTCTCGATGAGCGCTCGCGATGATCCACCCGGAAGATCGGTGCGCCCAACGCTGCCGGAGAAGATCAGATCGCCCGCGAACAGATGCCCGTCTGTGAAGAATGTATACGAGCCGGGCGAGTGGCCGGGCGTGGGGACGGCGAGCATGGGCACCACGATGTCCAGCGCCACCTCGCCGTCGAGGAGCACGGGATCTGTGCTCACCGCATCGACGCGCACGCCGGCCCACACCCCGAGGGCCGGACGAGCGATCTCGTCGGCGTCGTGACGTCCAATGTAGACGGGCACGTTCCATGCTTGGGCCAGTCTCTCAGCGGCACCGAAGTGGTCGAAGTGCCCGTGGGTTAGCAGGATGGCCTCGGCCTTGAGGGCACGGCGAGCAACCAGGCGCACCACCATGGACGCCTCGTCGCCGGGGTCGATTACCAGCGCTCGCTCCCCTCGCGCCACCACGAAGCAGTTGGCCTGTAAGGGGCCGAGCGTCAGGGAGTACACATGGAGATCATCGGACATCGCAAGAAGATCCTTCGGGAGATCCTTCGCCACAGGCTCGTGCATGCATACGGTATCAGACGCCGCCGGCGATGGTCGAATCGCGCTACTCTATCTTCGACGGCGAGGAGGTCCCATGAGAGGCACCACGGCACGCCGGTTGGTCGTTAGCGCAGCGATGACTATCCTGTACGGCCTCGCGGGAGGCGTGGTGGGCTGCGGCGCCCACGACGCGCACACGTCGCCTTCGCCGCCAGCCTCCGTGACCGCGGCACGCACGTACCTGGCCGAACTGGCACGCATCGCCGCGCGCGACGCCACGGCCTCGCGCGCCTTGAACGAGGTGCGGATCGACTGGTCCGCGCCGGCGACCTGGGGGCCCGCCCTCGCCGCCGCGGAGCACCTGCGGCACGAGACGGCGGCTATTCGGCGGCGGCTGATCGCGCTGCGGCCGCCCAGTAACTTCGCGGTGGCACACCGCGCGCTGCTCGATGTATACGCCATCTCGCTCGACCTCGTAACAGAGCTGCTCGACGGCATGCGCGCCGCGAGGCCTTCGCACGAGATATACCTCCGCGTGCGGGGCCTCGCCGAGAAGCAGTTCCTCGCCAACGCCGCGTTTCGCCACGCGCTTCAGAGCGCGGCCACGCGCTCGGGAGTCCCCATCCCGCCAGGCATCTGGCGGGCGTATCCGACGGCGGAGCCGGAAGGCTAGCGGTCAATCAGCCGCCCACGACGCGATAGGCGTCGTAGACGGTGGCCACGGAGCGGATGTTAGCGAGGATATTGTCGAGCTGGCGAACATCGACTACCTCGATGGTGAAACGGTCGCGCACTACCCCGTCCGGCAGGGTCTGCACCTTGCCGGCCACGATGTTGGCGCCCGAGTCCGAGAGCGTACGCGCCACGTCCTCCAGAAGATGGCCGCGGTCGAGCGCCTCTACCTGCACCTCTACTCTGAACGGCTTGCCACCGTAGCCGCTCCAGGTTACGAACGTGAAGCGCTCCGCGTGCTTGCGCAGGGCGCGCGCGTTTTTACAGTCGGCACGGTGAATGGTGACGCCTTTGCCGAGCGAGATGTACCCGACGATGTCGTCACCGGGGATCGGCAAGCAGCATTTCGCCAGCCGGACCACGATGTCGCTCATGCCGTCTACGAGGATGCCGAACTCGGCAGAGGGCGCCGCAACCTCAGCCTCCGCACCGGCGCCCGTATCCAGCGGCAGCATCTCGACTTCGGGAACCGCCTCGCGCATGGCGCCCATGTGCCGCACCGCTTTGTCGACCACGGCCTTCACGGCGATGCGCCCGGAGCCGATGGCGGCGTACAGGTCGTCGATCTGCGTGAAGCCGGTCTCTTTGAGCACACGCTGGAAGACCTTAGACTGCACCACCTTGGTGCCCGGCAACCCCTCACGCCGCAGCGTCTCGAGCAGCAGGTCGCGCCCGGAGTGCAGCGAATCCTCGCGTTCCTCGCGCCGGAAATGCTGGCGGATCTTCTGCCGCGCCCGCGGCGTGACCACGATGCCCAGCCAGTCGCGCGAGGGGCCGCGGCTGGACTTGCTGGTGATGATCTCGACGATGTCCCCGGAGTGCAGCCGGTGGTGCAGCGGCACGATGCGCCCGTTGACTTTGGCGCCCACGCAGTGACTGCCGACGTCGCTGTGGATGGCGAACGCGAGGTCGATGGGTGTCGAGTCCCTCGGCAGACTCTTCACATCGCCTTTGGGCGTGAAGACGAAGACTTCGTCTTCGAAGAGGTCGATCCGCAGGGTCTCCATGAACTCGCGCGGATCGCCCGTCTCGGACTGCCACTCCATCATCTGCCGCAGCCACGCCAGCTTGTCGACCGGCCGGTCTCCCTTTTCTTTGTACAGCCAGTGAGCGGCGATGCCGAACTCGGCGGTCTGATGCATCTCGTGGGTGCGCACCTGGATCTCCACCGGCTTGCCCCCGGGGCCGATCACGGTCGTGTGCAGCGACCGGTACATGTTGAACTTGGGCATTGCGATGTAGTCCTTGAAGCGCCCGGGTATGGGCTTCCAGGCAGCGTGAATGATGCCGATGGCGCCGTAGCAGTCCTTGACCGTCTTTACGAGCACACGCAGTGCCGTGAGGTCGAAGATCTCGTTGAACTCTTTGCCGCGCCGGCTCATCTTCACGTAGATGGAGTAGAAGTGCTTGGCGCGGCCGGTGATCTCGGCCTCTATGCCCGCCTTGGCGAGCTCGCTGTGCAGGTAGCCGATCGACTCGTCCACGTACTCTTCGCGATCGGTGCGCCGCTGGCTCACCCACTGTTGAATCTCGCCGTACTTGCGCGGGTGCAGCGTAGCGAAGGCCAGGTCCTCGAGCTGCCACTTAAAGCTATGGATGCCCAGCCGATGCGCCAGCGGAGCGTAGACCTCGAGCGTCTCTTTGGCCTTCTGGATCTGTTTCTGCTTGCCCAAGTAGCAGAGCGTCCGCATGTTGTCGAGCCGATCGGCGAGCTTGATGAGGATGACGCGGATGTCGTCGGCCATGGCCACGATCATCTTGCGGAAGTTCTCGGCCTGTTCCTCCTCCTGGGAGGTGAAGTGCATCTTGGTGAGCTTGGTGACCCCGTCCACCAACATGGCGATCTCCGCGCCAAACTCTTGCCTGACCCAGTCCAGAGGCGCACCGGTGTCTTCGACGACGTCGTGCAGCAGCGCCGCCGCGATGGTCACGGAATCGAGTTGCAGCTCGGCGCAGTTGAGCGCCGTACCCACGGGGTGATGGATGAACGCCTCGCCGCTCTTACGCGACTGCGCGCCGTGGAGGAGCGCCGCCGCCACGAAGGCGCGCGTGATGAGCGCACCGTCCGCATCGGCGTCGTAGCGTTGCACAACGTTGATGAGGTCCTCGAGCAGCGGACGATACTGCTCGGGGACCTGCGTCAGAGCGTCGTGCTCAGGCAGCGCGAGAGGAACCGGTCGTTCTGATACCGTTGTTGCCATAGGCGATAGCTCGGAGATGCCGACAAGTCCACCTTGCCACTCCTGCCGTCCCGCTCCTTCTTGCCGCCTGTTTCACTTACCAACCCGGTCTCGCACAGGGTCCGCCACGCCGCCACGAGAACCGGCACCTTAGCGAGGAACGGACCGGCGGTGAAGACCCGTTCCTCGACGGCTGTGGCCGTATCGTCGCTGGCACTCGGAAGCGCTCGCCACAACCGCCGCAACATGGCATCCAGATCGTAGGCATTCGCCACAACCCTGCGACTGAAGTGTACCTCAGGTTCCCCCCATCCAAAGGTCAGGCGGTGCGAGCAGGCGGCAGCCACCGCCCGCAAGGAGGCTTCGCTGAAGGGGGGGTCCAGGAACACGACCTGGCCGAACGCCGCCACGAGCTGCGGCATGGCCACGGCGGTAGCGTGGCTGGCCACCACGGCCGACGCACGCTCGGCCAGCGCCAGCGAGAGACGGCGGTGCGCACACGCCCGATTCAGATAGAGGCCGCCGCGGCCGAGAGTCGCCGGCGGCAGGTCGCGACTGAGGAACGGCCGACGGCGGCCCACATCGGCCACCAGAACCAACACGCGTTGGCCGTCGGCGAGCAGCGAGAAGAGCAAGGGGATCACCGGTTCACCACGGGCATCCACGAGCCCGCCGCGCGCGCGTAAGGCCTCGAGCGCGTCGGCCTCTCTCTCCGGTACCCGGTCAGCCTCCGCCGCGGCGGTGATCGTCCGCCAGAACTCTATGCCGGAGAGGCGCTCGGGGCAGCTTGCGTCGCAGGGGGTGTCGCAGAGGTCGTCGGCGGGCTCCCGCCGGAACAGGCGCCGCAGCCGTACCTGAGCGTTCTCGCTGCCGTTGAAGGAGTTGCGACCCAGTTCCAGCAGCACGTCGAAACGCTCGTCCGCCGCCGGCAGTTCGTCTCCCTCGTAGTTGAAGTGAACGGCCGAGGCACACGCGCCATCGCAGCGCACGCGGCACTGCAGATGCCGTTTGTCTCGCGTACGCCGGGGAGCCTCGAGAGCGGCGCCCGCGAGCAACAAGGTCACGCGAGGATTGCCCTCGCCGTGCGGGGCGAGGGCCTCGAGTTCCGCCGCCAGGTCAAGCGTCAGGTCCTGCCCGGCGACCACGGCATCGGCCCGCACTGGACGAGATCCCGCAGCCGGAAGGGAGGTCGCCGCATAGCGCGTGAGCAGGTCCGCGAACTCGGGAATACGCTCGCGCGGCAGTCGCAGCCCGCAAGCGGCGGGATGGCCACCGAAGGCAATGAGTGGCGCCGCGCAGGCGCCCACCGCGGCGGCGAGATCGAACCCGGGGACGCTCCTGCCCGACCCCTTGGCGAGATCCGCCCCGCTGCAGATGAGCACGGCCGGCCGGCCCACTTCCTCGGCGATTCGCGAGGCCACGATGCCGATGACCCCCTCGTGCCACTCCGGTGAGTGCAGCACGACCGCCGCTGGCGGCGTCGCCGGCAGCATCCGCAGCGCATCGTCCAGGATGGTCCGCTCGAGCTGCTGGCGGGTCGCGTTGAGCTCGTCCAGTTGACGCGCCAGCGGCAGCGCCGCGCCACGGTCGAGCGCACGGAGCAGCTCCATCGCCAGCGACGGATCGGCGAGCCGCCCGGCGGCGTTGAGACGCGGGGCGAGCCGGAACGCGATGGTCTCGCTCCTGACTCCGTCGGGCTCGGCGCCGCAGACCTCCAGCAGGGCCGCGAGCCCAGGACGAGGGCCAGAGCGCAGCTTTCCCACCCCCATGGCGACCAGCGCCCGGTTCTCGTCGACCAACGGCACCACGTCCGCGACACTGCCCACGGCAGCCACATCGCAGTAGGGCCGCAATCGCAGAGGCAGCTCCTGCCGAGGCGGCCCCCCGGGCTCGGCGATCAGGCCATGCGCGAGCTTGAGCGCAACGCCAACCCCCGCCAAGTGGGGGAAGGGATACGGTTCGAGTTTTGGTGAGACCACAATGCACGGAGGCAGGCGCTCGCCGAGCTCGTGGTGATCGGTAACGATGACGTCGAGGCCCAAGCTGGCCGCTCGCTGGACAGCTTCCTCGTCCTTAACGCCGCAGTCTACGGTGACGAGCAGGGCGGCGCCCATGGCCGCTATCTCCTCCACCACAGCCAGCGAAAGCCCGTACCCGTCGCTGAAGCGATTGGGCAGCCGCCACGCCACCTCGGCGCCCAGATCGCGCAACACGTCGCTGAGCAGGAAAGCGGCGGTCACGCCGTCGGCATCGTAGTCGCCCCACACGACGATGCGTTCGCCACGCGCCAGCGCGCGATCGATCCGCGCCCGAGCGGCGGCCATCCCATGGAGCAAATAGGGATCGTGGAACAGGTAGTCCGGACGCAGAAAGGCCTCTGCCTCCGCGCCGTCCGTGAATCCGCGCCGAGCGAGGATCTCCCCCACTACGCGAGATACGCCGAGCTCGGCCGACAGACGGCGCGCCATCCTCAGGTCGACGCCTGAGAGCATCCAGGAATCGGAAGTCATACAGCCTGGAGGATACCCCATGGTTCCGACGGACCCGGTCGGCCGCCTCTCGGCGGACGCACCTCAGGCCGAGGTGTCTTCACGAGAGGTGCTGTCCTCCGCCTCGGGTTCCGCCGCGGCGGCCGCGGATACCTCTCCCTCAGCTTCCGCGGCCGCGGCGCGGGGCTCTTCGCCAGCGCTGCCGGTCTGCAACCTCGCGGTTTGCTCCGCGGCGCGGAGCCGCTTGTACACCTGCTCGAGCTCTCGTTCGAGTTTGTGCCTGTCTCCCACTACCCGCTGCCGGGCGGCGGCGGCGGCGCCCAAGCCGACGAGCAGCGTAACGCCAGCGCCGATCGCAGCCAGGACGAACACGGAGACGCTCTCCCACGTGCCAGCGATGTAGTCGAAATCGATCTGCTGGTCCTGGTTCACGGCACCGAAGACGAGAATAACGATCGCGACGAGCAACAGGACGATGACGATGTCTTTCACCTGGTCACCTCGACGTAGGCGCGGACCCGGAGCGTAGCGCCCCGAGTATACCAGCGCGCACCCGAGACGGGAGCCGCACGGCACGCGAGGTCACAGGAGGATCTCGATATCCGCCCGCTCGCGAGCCTCGGTTACCCACTCGGTGAGCGCCGCCGCCTGCTTGCTCACCGTGAGCTCGCGACGAATATCCTCCGCCACCTCCGCGAACGGTGTGGTGCGCGCGGCGCGGCGGCCGAAGAGCTTGAGCACGTACCACAGCGGGCCCACCGCGACGGGCTCCGAGAGCTCGCCGACCTCCATCTCTTCGAACGCCGCCGCCAGCTCCGGCGGCAGGCTCGCCGTCGCGATCCACCCCAGCATGCCGCCGCAGTACCTGCCCTCGGGGTCTATGGTGAACTGGCGAGCGGCGTTCTCGAACTCCTGACCGTCCTCGATACGCTCGATGGCGTTCCGCGCGATCCCCTCCGCCCGCACCACGATGGCACCCATGTTCACCGCCGCCGGAGAGGAGAACTGCTCCTGATGGCTCTCGTAGTACTCCTCCGCCTCCGCCCGCGTAGCACGCAGGCCGGGGAACTTGGCCGCCTGAAGACGCTCGCCGACGAGCACCGCCTCCACCCCCCCGCGTACATCGGCGACGGTGAGGCCGGCATCCTTGAGACGTCGCTTAAGCTCCGCCTGCCCCCCGAGCCCCTGAGTTAAGTCCGCGACACGAGCGTCGATCGCCCGCGCGGGCACCGTGATGCCGAGCCGCGCCGCCTCTCTGCGTAGCAGCTCCTCCGAGATGAGCTGCTGGAGCGCCTGCTTGCGCGTGAGCGTCTGTCCGCTCAGCGCCGCGAGGTCAACGGCCCGGTCTACGTCGTCCTGCCGCACCTCCGTGCCGTTCACTCGCGCCGCGGGCTCCTCGCCGGACGTCGCGCAGCCGGCTAGCACACCGCAGGCGCAGAGGAGCACCACGAGCGGTATCGCCCATCTCTTGCGGCGGTGCTTGTGTACGTGCTGTCGCTGCTGTGCGCCCATCGATCCCGGCATGCGCTCCAGCGCCCGGAGCCACCGCGCGTATCTGCTCAGCCGGGCGCCTCTTCGTACCGTGTGGGGAAGTAACATGCCACGAGGTGATTGGCGCCAGCGTCGCCGCCGGTACTCTGCAGCGGCGGCATGGCCCGGGCGCAGGGATCGGGCCGGAATCGCGGGCAACGCGGGTGGAACACGCAGCCGGTGGGCGGCTTCGCCGGGCTCGGCACATCGCCCTCCAGGATGATGCGCCGCCGCGCACGCTCGGTCTCTGGGTCGGGGATAGGTACCGCCGAGAGCAAGGCCTCTGTGTACGGATGCTGAGGGTAGTCGTAGAGGACGTCGCTCCCGGCCACCTCTACGATCTTGCCGAGATACATGACCGCCACCCGGTCGGAGATGTGCTTGACCACGGACAGATCGTGGGCGATGAACAGGTAGGTGAGCCCGAATTCGTCCTGCAGGTCTTCGAGCAGATTGATCACCTGCGCGCGAATGGATACGTCGAGCGCGCTTACCGGCTCGTCGCAGATGATGAGACGAGGGTTGAGCGCCAGCGCGCGAGCGATGCCGATGCGCTGGCGCTGGCCGCCCGAGAACTCGTGCGGATAGCGCTCGCCGTGCTCAGCGCTCAGCCCGACTGTCTCCAGCAGCTCGAACGCGCGTCGCTTACGCTCCGCCTCCGTACCGATCTGATGGTTGAGGAGCGGCTCGGAGACGATGTCGCGGACACGCATGCGAGGGTTCAGCGAGGAGTAAGGGTCCTGGAAGATGATCTGCATGTCGCGGCGCAGACGCTGCATGGCGCCACGCGAGGCCTGCATGACATCTTGCCCGTCGAAGACAACCTGCCCATCGGTGGCGGTCAGGAGCCGCAGAACCACCCGAGCCGCGGTGGACTTTCCGCAGCCGCTCTCCCCCACGAGGCCGAGCGTCTTCCCCTGTTCTAGGGAGAACGAGATGTCGTCGACGGCGTACACGTGCCCGGTCGTCCGCCGCAGCAGCCCGGTCCTAATAGGGAAGTATTTCTTGAGGCTGGAGACCTCGAGCAGGCTCACGCCACTCGCCTCCTAAAGCGCGGCAGCTTGGACCTAATGTTCTTGCGCTCCTCCGCCGGGATCCAGCAGTGCACGCCATGGCTCATACCGACCATCTCGCCCGTCGGCCAGTTGTCGCGACACTCCGACCGCTCGTAGGGACAGCGGCCGGAGAAGGGGCAACCCAGGGGCAGGAGGAGGAGGTCGGGCGGATTGCCCTTGATGGGTGTGAGCCGCGTCTTCTCGACCAGGTCGAGACGCGGTAGCGAGCTCAGAAGGCCCCACGTATAGGGATGGTGCGGATCGTAGAAGATCTCGTCCACCGATCCGTACTCCACGGTGCGACCGCCGTACATGACCATGATCTTGTCCGACATCTCAGCCACCACGCCTAGATCGTGCGTGATCAAGATGACGCCTGAGTGGTACTGCTGCTGCATCTCGCGCACCACCTCGATGATCTGCGCCTGGATGGTCACGTCGAGGGCCGTGGTAGGTTCGTCGGCGATGAGTACGTCGGGGTTGCACGAGATGGCCATGGCGATCATCGCCCGCTGGCGCATGCCGCCGGAGAACTCGTGCGGGTACTGATCGACGCGATGCTCCGCGTCTGGAATGCCCACCTTGGCTAGCAGCTCCGCCGCCTGTCTCCACGCCTCCTTCTTCCCCTTGTTCTGGTGCAGGCGGATGGCCTCCACGATCTGATCGCCCACCTTGAAGACGGGGTTCAGGCTGGTCATGGGGTCCTGGAAGATCATGGCGATGTCGTTGCCGCGTACCTGGCGGATCTCTTCCTCGTTGAGCCGCGAGAGATCCTTGCTTTTGAGCAGGATGTCGCCGGCGACCACCTTGCCCGGCGGGTCGGGCACTAGGCGCATCAGTGAGAGCGCGGCCACCGTTTTGCCCGACCCCGACTCACCCACGATGCCCAGGGTCTCGCCGCGGTCTAGCGTGAAGCTCACGCCGTTGACGGCCCGTACCACTCCGGCGTGCGTGAAGAAATGCGTGGAGAGATCCCGCACCTCGAGCAAGCGCTCCGCCATACCTACTCCTTCAACCTCGGGTCGGTGGCGTCGCGCAAGCCGTTACCGAACGAGATGAAGCCGAAGACCGTCAGGGTGAGCGCGGCGCTGGGAAACACTTCCATCCACCAGCGCCCGCCCTGCAGATAGGGCAGGTAGTCGGCGATCATCTTGCCCCAGCTGGCGTCGGGCGGCTGAATGCCGATGCCCAGGAAGCTCAGCGCAGCCTCGGTCACGATGGCCCCGCCGACCCCCATGGCGACGGCCACGTAGACCGGCGCCATGGTGTTCGGCAACACGTGCCGGAAGATGATGCGCACGTCGTTGGCGCCCTGGGCTCGCGCCGCCTCGATGTACTCCATGGCCTTCACGCTCAGCACCGACCCACGATTGATACGCGCGTACTGTGCCCAGCTGAGCAGACCGATAGCAATGAAGACGTTCACGAAGCCGGGGCCTAAGACGGTCAGCAAGAGCAGGACGAACAGGATGTAGGGGTAGGCGAAGAAGATGTCCGCCAGACGCATGATCACGCTGTCTACCCAGCGCCCGTAGTAGCCGGCCACCGGCCCCAGCGTCAATCCGATAGCCAGGGCGATCGACACGGCGATTACGCCCACCAAGAGCGAGATGCGCGTGGCCACCAGCGTACGAGAGAAGATGTCGCGGCCGAGGTAGTCGGTCCCGAACGGATGGCTCCAGGACGGTGACGAGCCGTACCCGTCTGGACTGAGTTCATAGTTGACCGCGTTCGGATCGTGCGGTGCGAGGTACGTGCCCGCGAGGCTGGCCACCTCCTGAGTCAAACCTACCGCCATGAACACGGTGATGATGCACAGACCGGCCACGGCGAGCTTGTTGCGCCGCAGGCGCCGCCATGTATCCGCCCACAAGCCGAGAGGCTTGCGCCCAACCCGCTCGCCGCCGGCCACATCTGCCTGCTGGCTCACGGCATCCCTTGGCTTCTGGTCACTCACCGGCCGCTATTCCTCCAGCCGGATGCGCGGGTCTACGGCAGCGTAGCCGAGGTCGACCACGAGGTTCGCCAGCACGTACACGAGCGTGGCGAAGAGGACGCCGCCGGCGACCACCGGCATATCCCGCGCGCCGATGGCCTGGAAGATCATGAGCCCGATGCCCGGCCGCGAGAAGACGGTCTCGGTGAGGATAGCGCCGCCCATGAGTGCTCCCAAGTCGATGCCGGCGATGGTCATCACCGGGATGACCGCGTTCTTCAGACCGTGTTTGAGGACCACGCGGCGCTCGGAGAGGCCCTTGGCCCGGGCGGTGCGGATGTAGTCCGAGCGGATCACCTCGAGCATCGCGGCACGCTGCATGTAGGAGATGTACGCCACCTCGATGAGGCCCAGCGTAACCGCCGGCAGGATCAGTTTCTCCAGGCTGTCCAGTGTGGCGGGGATGAACAGCAGCACGTTCTCCCCCGCTCCCGACACCGGCAGCAGGTCGAGCTGCACGCCGAACAGCCACTGCATGAACACGCCCAGGACGAACACGGGGATGCCCCAGATGAGCAACGCCCCCGTGGTGAGCACCGTGTCCCACAGCGTGTACTGGCGCAGCGCCGAGTAAATGCCCAGCGGGATGCCCAGGAGCTCGATGAGCACCGCGGCTAGCGCCAGCTGGATGGTGTTTCCAGCGCCCATCCAGATCAGCTCGGTCACCGGCCGGTCGAGGGCAAACGACTTGCCGAGATCGCCCTTGAGGATGCGGCCCAGAAACTTCGCGTACTGCACGGCGAGCGGCCTGTCGAGGCCAAGCTGCTTCCTGACCTCGGCGATCTTCTCGTCGGTGGCGTTCTTGCCCGCCTGCATGCGCGCCACATCGCCCGGCACAATGAACATGATCACGAACGTAATGAGGCTGACGCCGATCAACACGACGATCATCTGCATCAGTCTGCGGACGACGTAGGCGTACATACGGTAGGGTCGGCCTCCGTGCTTCCGTCTTGCTGGGAAGAGAGATACGGGGCGGCTCGCCGTCGTCGGCAGGCCGCCCCGCCCAACCGCAGCGAGTGTACGCGGCCACGTCCACTCGCTGCAAGCTTACGACCGTGTTACTTGACCCACACGGTCCACATGTCGACGAAGTTCATCGGGTTGAGGATCTGGTTCTGCACCCGATTGTTCATCACGCGGAACTCCCGGTAGAAGTAGATCGGGATGACCGCGACGTCTTTCAGAACTATCTGCTCCGCCTCGGCGTACATGTCTTGCCGCTTGGTGGCATCGGTCTCGGACCGCGCGTCGACCATCAGCTTGTCGACCTCGGGATTGTCGTAGAAGGAGTAGTTGTTGGACCCCTTCTGCGAGCTGTGGAACAGCGGATACACCCAGCCGTCCATGGATGGGTAGTCGGTGACCCAACCGAGGCGAAAGACCTCCGGCGAGCCCGGCTTGTCGTTGTTGGACAGCTTGTCGAGGTAGGTGCCCCACTCGAAGTTGCTCAACTTGACGTCAATGCCAACGCTCTTCCAGCCGGCCTGCAGCACCTCGGCCACCTTCTGGTGTGCCTCGTCGGTGTTGTACCAGTAGTTGATGCTGGCCGTCTTGCCACCCAGCAGTTCCTTAGCCTTGTCCGGGTTATAGCCGTAGGGGCTCTGACCCTCGCGGAAACCGGGCGTACCAGGCGGGATGATGCCCGTCGCCGGCGTGGGCACACCCTCTCTGGCAACGTTGATCACGGCCTCGGCATTGGCGGAGTAGGCAAGCGCCTGCCGCAGCTCGGGGTCGTTGCCCATCGTCGAGTTGGCCATGTTCACGAACACGAAGTACGTGGACGTCTGCGGCCACTTCTTTGTGGACCACTCGCCCGACTGCACCTTAGGATTGTTCTCCGCCGGCTTCACCTGGCCCGGCGGCACGCGGCACATGTCGACGGTGCCCTTCTGGAACTCGAGCCACTCCGTGCTCGCCTCGAGGATGATCGGCATGTGGATGCGATCCACATAGCCAGCGTTCTCCTTGTCCCAGTACTCCGGGTTCTTCACTAGCTCGATCTTCTGGTTGTCGACCCACTCCTCTACCATGTACGGACCGGTGCCGACGGGCTTCTTGAAGTACGCCTTTGGGCCGATCTCCTCGATGTAATCCACCGGCGTCACCGCGGCGACGCTATGACCGAGCGTGTCCGGAAACTCCGCGAAGGAGTACCGCAGGGTGACTTCCAGCGTGTAGTCGTCCAGCGCCTTCAGGCCGGTGAGGCCGGCCGCGGGATCGGTCTGGTAGCCGGTATCCTCGCACCCCTTGATCGCGGCCAAGATGTAGGAGACGTCGGAGGCGTTCTCCTCCAGGGTGACACGATTCCACGAATCCACGAAGTCCTGCGCCTTTACCTCGCGGTTCACTGGCGGCTGGAACATGACGCCCTTCTTCAGCTTGAAAGTGAAGACGGTAGCGTCTTCGTTCGCCTCCCAGCTCTCGGCGATGCAGGGCTCGACCTTCATGTTACCGTCGTCGCCCAAGACGTACTTGACCAGGCCTTCGAAGGCCTGGTGAGTCACGTGCATCCCCTCGGTCTCCTGGGCGTTCAGCGGCTCAATAGAGACCGGGTTCGCCGAGATAGGGAAGTTGTACGTGCCGCCAGCCTTCGGTTCGCCACCGCCCGTAGTGCCGCCGTTCGTCTCCTTGTCGCCGCCGCCGCAGGCGGCCAGCCCCAAGGTGGCAACCACGACCACCGCGGCGGCCGACAACAGCAAACGCCATTTCCGTGCGCGATTCATCACTGCTGTGCCCTCCTTTGCAACGAAGTCGAGTGCCCCCGTGCTTTGATCAGACGCGAGAGGCAGGGAGAGAATCTCTCCCGAGAATCGGATCGTCTGAGCAACACCTCCCCGCGATTTTCGTACTACGCATCCTCGCCGCCCCCGGCGCAAGACGGGCGCCAGCATGCCGAGCGTACGAGCCGCGTCTCGAAGCCGATCACAACCTCCAAACCAAGAGGAACGTGGTGATGAAGAAGAGGACGCCGGTGATGATCGTGTAGCGTGTCAGGTTCCGCTCCATAACGCTTGCCTGCGCGGCGAAGGAAAATCCCGTAATGCTGGCCATGCCGGCGTCTTTGCCCGAGTGCAGCAGGATGAGCGCTATGAGCAGGAGGCAGATGATGAGATGGACGACGATGAGGACGGTATTCAGCACGAGCGGCACCCTTTCGCGTGGTCGCTTCTGCACCGGCTTCGAGCAGAAGTGTAATATTTCCTATACATACATGCAATCATCCGCTGGCAACTTTGTCCACCGGAAAGCACACGGCCTAGTATACCCAGCTCGACAGCCGACAAGCCCGACCGAACCACCTCACCTTTCATGACCTCTTAGCTCCACTCCAGGAGATCACGCCCCGTCATCTCCGGCGGTACGGGCAGGCCCAGCAGATGGAGGACCGTGGGCGCGATGTCCGCCAGGACGCCACCCGGGCGCACCCGCACGTTGGCGCCGGGAACGGTGACGAGAAACGGCACCGGATTGGTGCTGTGCGCCGTATTGGCACTGCCATCCGGCTCCAGCATGCAGTCCGAGTTGCCGTGATCGGCAGTCACGACACACACACCACCCAGATTCACAGTAGCCGCAACCACGCTCCCCAAACACTCATCCACAGCCTCCACAGCCTCCACGGCCGCCGCGACGATCCCCGTATGCCCCACCATATCGGCATTTGCGTAGTTGACAATAACGAAATCGAACTCGCCGCCGGCGAGCTGCGCCAGCAGTTCCTCGGTGACGGCGAAGGCCGCCATCTGCGGCTTGTGATCGTAGGTCGGCACATCGCGCGGGCTGGGGATCAAGATGCGCCGCTCGCCGGGCACCGCGGCCTCTACCCCGCCGTTGAAAAAGAACGTGACGTGCGCGTACTTCTCCGTCTCCGCGATGTGGAGCTGGCGGAGCCCGTGCTCGGCGAGCACTTCCGCCAGCACGTGTGAGGGACGAACTGGCGGAAAAGCGATCGGTAGCGGGAACTCCTTTTTGTACTCCGTCATGGTCACTACATCCACGCGCGGCGGGTGTGAGCCACGGTCGAACTGTGTGAAGCGCTCTTCGAAGAGCGCCCGCGTGAGCTGGCGCGCACGGTCGGGCCGGAAGTTGAAGAAGATGCACACATCGCCGTCTTTGATCCGTGCCCGAGCAGCTGGCTCGATGACCGTCGGCCGCACGAACTCGTCTGACTCGTCGCGCTCGTAGGCCAGGGTCACGGCTTGCGCGGCCGAGGCCGCGGAGATGCCCTGGCCGTAGACCAGAGCGTCGTACGCCAGCTTGGTGCGCTCCCAGCGCGTATCCCGATCCATCGCGTAGTACCGACCGCTGACCGTGACGTAGCGGCCCACGCCGATCTCCTCCATGGCGAGCTGGACGTCCGCCAGGTACTGCTGGGCACTGCGCGGCGGCGTGTCGCGCCCGTCGAGGAACGCGTGCACGGCGACGTCCCGTGCCCCCTGGTCCCACGCCATCCGCAGGACTGCTACCAGGTGCCCCAGATCGGCGTGTACACCGCCGGCCGAAACCAGCCCCATGAGATGAACGGTGCTGCCACGACCCACCGCCGTGGCGAAGGCGTGCCGCAGCACCGGATTGGCGAAGAAGCTGCCGTCCTCGATCGCCTTGGTGATGCGCGTGAGGTCTTGGTAGACCACGCGGCCGGCGCCGATGTTCAGATGACCGACCTCCGAGTTGCCCATCTGGCCCTCCGGCAGCCCTACGGCCAGTCCGCTGCTCTGAAGCTCACCGTGCGGGTAGGTGGCCAGCAGATAGTCGAAGACGGGCGTGCGCGCCCGCGCGATGGCGTTCCCTGGCCCGTTCGCGGCGACCCCCCAGCCGTCCATCACGATCAGCACCACCGGACGAAACGCTCCGCCGCCCGGCCGGGCCGCGGGAGCGCTGGGGGTGGACACGGCACTCACAGCGGCGCGAAGCGGACGATGCGGGCGAACTCGTCGGGATCCAGGCTCGCGCCACCCACGAGAACGCCGTCGATGTCGGACTGCGCCATGAGGGCGTCGATGTTGGCTGCCTTCACGCTGCCGCCGTAGAGGAGCCGCACCCGCAGGGCCGTCGGGAAGCGCTCGCCCAGGCGAGCGCGGATAAACCCGAGCGTCTCTTGCGCCATCTGCGGTGTGGCCGTACGGCCGGTGCCGATCGCCCAGATAGGCTCGTAGGCGATCGCCACGCGCGCCAGTTCGTCGGCGCGCACCTCGGCTAAGTCGGCGGCGAGCTGCGCGCCGACCTTCTGCTCGGTGCCCCCCGCCTCGCGCTCTTCCAGTGATTCGCCCACGCAGAGGATCGGCTCCAGATCGGCGTCGAGTGCGGCTCTCACTTTCCGCGCCAGATCGGCGTCCGTCTCCGCGTTGTACTGGCGGCGCTCGGAATGGCCGAGGATCACCAGAGGCACGCCGAGCTCGCGCAGCATGGCGGCGCTCACCTCGCCGGTAAACGCGCCCTCATCGGCGTAGTGCATGGTCTGCGCGCCGACGCGCACCGCCGTGCCGACGGTGGCTCGCAACGCCTCGGCCAAACTCAAGAACGGCGGGCAGAGCACCACGTCGCGGTCGTCGACGTCGTCGACCAAGGGCAGAAACCGCGTCAAGTACTCGCGCGTAGCCGCCGCGGTCTTGTACATCTTCCAGTTACCGGCCATCAGCGGCCGCCGCCCCTGTGCCATGCTCGCCTCCCGGTGTATCGCCGCGCGGCCCCCGGCGCGCGGTCATGTCATCTCTCTGCGGCCGAGCCTCACCGGTCCGCGAGCGCGGCCACCCCGGGGAGCTCCTTTCCCTCGAGGAACTCCAGGGCGGCACCACCGCCGGTGGAAACGTAGGTGACGGCGTCGGTGAGCCCACACGCCGCAAGGGCGCTGATGGTGTCTCCACCGCCAACCACAGTGGTCCCCCGCGAACCGGCCATCGCCGTGGCTACGACGCGCGTACCCTCGCCAAACCGCGACACTTCGAACAGACCCAGGGGGCCGTTCCAGAAGACCGTGCCCGCACGCTGAATACGCGCCACGAACTGCTCGCGCGTCTGCTCGCCGATGTCGAGCCCCATGAGCTCGGGAGGTATAGCCGCCGCCGGAACCATTTGTGCACCATCCACGTCGTCGGGTCCGGCCGCCACCACGATGTCCGCCGGCAGCACAAGCTCGCCGCCCAGCGATACGGCCTCGTCCAGCAGCTCACGCGCCACGTCGGCGGCCCCTTCCTCCACCTTGGAGCGGCCCACCTCGAGCCCCCGCGCTTGCAGGAACGCGAAGCACATAGCGCCACCCACCAGCACGCTGTCGGCCAGCCCTAGCATGCGGCGCACCACCCCGACCTTGTCGGAGACTTTGGCGCCGCCGAGCACCACGACGTACGGACGTGCTGGAGACACAACCAGACGCTCCAGCATGGTCAGCTCCTCGGCCATCAGCAGGCCGGCGACAGCGGGCAGCTCGGCCGCCACGCCCGTCGTGGACGCGTGCGCCCGGTGAGCGGTGCCGAAAGCATCGTTGACGAATACGTCGGCGAGGGACGCCAGCCGACGGGCAAACCCGGCATCGTTAGCGGTCTCCTCCTCGTGAAAGCGGACGTTCTCCAGCAGCAGCACATCTCCAGGCGCGAGCGCCGCGACCTCGGCCTCTACTTCGGCGCCGACGCAGTCCCCCACTTTACGAACTGGCCGGCCCAGCAGCTCGGAGAGCCGCCCGGCTACCGGATCCAGGCGCAGGCTGTCCACGACCTGCCCCTTAGGCCGGCCCAGGTGACTCACGAGGATCACCCGGCAGCCGCGCCGGGTGAGCAGTTCGATCGTCGGCAGCGCACGCCGAATGCGTGTGTCGTCTGCTACCACGCCCTCGGCGAGCGGCACGTTGAAGTCCACCCGCACCAGCACACGCGCGCCGTCGAGCGGATAGTCAGTGACGGTCGCTTTGTTCAAGGGTGCCTCCCCTCACTCGCTCGGGGCACATCGCCTGTCCGCCCCTCTTCCCACAGATAAGAGAGAGTGTATGCGACCGCCGGTCGGCGACTCCACTCGTCTACGCCAGTACCCGGTCCACCAGGTCCGCCGTGCGACAGCTGTACCCCCACTCGTTGTCGTACCAGGTAACCACGGCGGTGATGTCGCCAGAGGCGTAGGTGAGGGCCGCATCCACGATCGACGAATGGCTGTCGTGGACGATGTCGGCCGAGACGATGGGGTCTTCGCAGTAGCCGAGAATGCCCTTCATGGAGCCCTCGGACGCCTCGCGCAGCGCGGCGTTCACTTCCTGCGGAGTGGGCCGGGAAGTGAGCACCGCGGCCAGGTCCACCACCGACCCGGTGGGGACCGGCACACGCAGCGCATAGCCGTCGAGCTTACCCTTGAGCTCCGGGATCACCTCGCCTACGGCACGCGCGGCCCCGGTAGTCGTGGGGATGATGGAGAGGGCCGCGGCACGCGCGCGGCGCAGATCCTTGTGCGGGAAGTCGAGGGTCGGTTGATCGTTGGTGTACGCGTGCACGGTGGTCATGGTGCCGTATTCGAAACCGAAGGCGTCGAGGAGCACCTTCGCCACCGGAGCCAGGCAGTTCGTCGTACAACTCGCGTTCGAGATGACGTGGTGGCGCGCCGGATCGTACATGTCATCGTTGACGCCAAGCACGAGCGTAACGTCTGCGCCCTTGGCCGGCGCCGAGATGATCACCTTCTTGGCGCCGGCATCCAGATGACGAATCGCGTCCTCACGCTTGGTGAACCGCCCCGTGGACTCGATTACCACATCGATGCCGAGATCGCGCCACGGTAACGCGCCCGGATCGGTCTCCTTCAGCGCCAGGATGCAACGCCCGTCGATCGTCAACTCGCGCTCGTCGGCACTCACCGCGCCAGCGAATGTTCCGTGCACCGAGTCGTACTTGAAGAGGTGCCTCAGCGTGGCTACGTCCGCCATGTCGTTGACCGCCACGATCTCCACATCGCGGCCGCGCTCGAGCAGCGCCCGTACCACAAGCCGTCCGATCCGTCCGAAGCCGTTGATCGCCACGCGTGTCGCCATTGTTCGCTCCTCGCATCAGTGGACTGGGAGAGAGTTAAGGTACACCAATCGCCGCCCCACGGCGGCCGGCGCCGTGAGACGCTTTGGCGGGACGAGCGAGGCGGCGGGACGCGGCGAGAGCCGCCGCCCGCGAACCGTATCTATCCGCGCGGTCGGCGTGCCAGCGCCATCAGCCGCCGCAGGCGGTGATTGAGGGCCGACTTGGTGAGCGGCGGGCTCGCCCGCGCCGCCAGCTCCTGGAGGCTGAGGTATGGGTAGCGCAGGCGCAACCTCGCCACCGTCTTCAGGGAAGCGGGCAAGCGCTCCCACTGCCCAGACGCCCGCAGTCGCTGCAGAGCCTCTACCTGGCGCCGGCCGGCCGCCGCGGCGCGGCGCGCGTTTGCCTCGTCGCAGTTCGCCTGTCGGTTCGCCGTGCCGCGAACCTCGCCGAGGACGTCGTGCTCCTCCCAGCGGAGCCGCGCGCCGTGCGCCCCCAGGAGGGCGAGCAGATCGGCCGCGGTCTGGCGCCGCTTGCTGTAGCAGGCCACGTTGCGCTCGCGCTCGGCCACGCGAAACGCCAGCCCCGTGGAGCCCAGCAACTCCGCCAGCTCCTCGGCCAGGCCGGCGCTCTCTACCGTGAGCTCCACATGAGTCGGTGTCCCCGGCGCCGACACCGATCCGCAGCCGAGGAAGCCGCCGCGCAGGAAGGCCACCAGGCAGCAGTGACGCCGGACCACCCGGCGCGGCACGGCGAGGCGCACTCGGTAGTCGTCGGTCAGCACACCGATCTCGTTGAGCACCTGCAGCTCTCGCGGGCGGTCGCCGAGAATGACCTCGAGACGGCGGCCGACCGGCGCCGTCTCCACCGTGCGCAGCTGCGGGCTCACGCCGTAGGGACGCAGGAGGGCTAGCAGATTGCGGGTGGCGGCGGGCAAGGTGAGCGCCACCCGCACCGCGAACCTACCGCCCGCGCCAAGCTCTACGGTCCCCGCGGCGAACACCAGTCCCGCGAGCTGCGCTCTGCGACAGTGATCTTCCGCGGGTACCAGCATGCACAGCTCGCGCTTGACCTCGGCGGTAAAGGAATCTCCGGCAGGCCGCACCGCCTGCACACCCCCTCTAGCGCGCCAGACGCAGTACGGCTCCGGACAGCCGCGCGGCGTCGTGGCGAAACACATTACTCCCGGCAGCCAGTGACGCGCGGACCACGTGCACGCCAAGGCGCTCCAGGCGCGCATCGTCTACGCGTACCAGCTGGGCACCGGTCTGCGCGTAGGCGGCGGCGAGGTCCGCCGAGACCGGCGTATCGCTCACCAGGACCACGTCGATGAGCCCCTCGAGGCCATGACGGTACAGTGCCTCCACGTGGTCGGCCGCCGTGTAGCCGTCGGTCTCGCCCGGCTGCGTCATCACGTTGCACACGTAGACCACCCGGGCGCGAGTAGCCCGAAGCGCCTCGCGCACGCCGGGGATTACCAGATTCGGGATGATGCTCGTATACAAGCTGCCAGGGCCGAGGACCACGAGATCGGCGCTGGCGATCGCATCGAGCACCTGGGGGAGCGGCCGCGGCGCCTCCGGCGAGAGCCACACGCGTACCGGGCGCCCCCGGTGCGCGGTGATGCTGCTCTGCCCCGCCACCTGCTCGCCACCCTCTACCTGCGCGTGCAACTGCACGTCGTCGAGGGTCGCCGGCAGCACCCGGCCACGCACCTTGAGCACGCTCGTCGACTCCTGCACGGCGCGCTCGAAATCTCCGGTCACGGCGGCCAGCGCCACCAGGAACAAGTTGCCGAAACTATGGCCGGCGAGCCCACCCTCGGCGAACCGGTACTGGAACAGCCGCCCCAGGAGCGATTCGTCCTCGGCCAGCGCGACGAGGCAGTTACGGAGATCGCCTGGCGGCAGCACCCCCATGTCGCGGCGCAACATGCCAGAGCTGCCTCCGTCGTCGGCCATCGTGACGACCGCGGTCACATTGCTGGTGCCCCTCTTGAGGCCGCCGAGGAGAACCGACAACCCTGTGCCGCCACCCAACGCAACCACGCGCGGGCCCTTTGCCAACCGCGCCTCGGAGCGCTTGACCCCGGGGTCGGCGACCGCGCGAGCGAAGCGGACCATGCCGCGAGCACCTCCGTAAGCAGCCAACAGGCCGAGCACGATCCCCGCGCCAACGAGCAGCCCGGTGATGAAGAAATGGCCGCGGAGGAACCCGAGCCCCACTCCGGCCAGAGCCCGATAGGACGAGAGCCAGGCGCCCAAGCCGACGAACACGGCGAACCCGAAGGCCAGCACACCGGCCGCGGCGAGCAATACCCACCGCTTGAACCCCACGCCGGGGTAGAGCCATTCCACGCTTGGACGATTCACGAGCCCCTGGCGATGTCCCGATGCCGCACGATGGTGTAGAACCCCTGCTTGCGATAGTGCGCGCCGAGATACTCGGCGATGGCGACCGAGCGGTGATGGCCGCCGGTACATCCGATGCCGATGGTCACGTGCGCCTTACCCTCGGCCGCGTACTGCGGGAACAGGTAGTCGAGCAGCGGCAACAACCGGGCGAAGAACTGCTCCGTGTCTGGCTGACCCAGCACGTAGTCGCGCACGAGGGGTTCCAGGCCCGTGAGCGGCCGCATCTCGAGGTCGTAGTGCGGGTTGGGCAGAAAGCGCACATCGAACAGGAGGTCGGCGTCGATCGGAATGCCGTACTTATAGCCAAACGAGACGACGGCGAAGACGATGATCGACCGGCGCCCTTGCTGGATGAGCTGGCTGTTGAGCTGAACACGCAGGTCCTGCGTGGCCAGCTCGCCGGTGTCGATGATCACGTTGGCGCACTCGCGCAGCGGCGCCAGCAGACGACGCTCGCGGCGGATGGCGTCGAGAATCGACCCGTTGCCGCTCAGCGGATGACGGCGCCGGGTCTCCTTGAAGCGCCGCACCAGCGTCTCGTTGGAAGCCTCCAAGAATACGAGGGAGAAGTCCACATTCCGCTCGTGCAGCTCTCCGAGCATCGTCTCGAGCTCGCCGAAGTACTCGCCGCCGCGAGCGTCGCACACCACGGCGACGCGGTCGACCTTGCTCCCCTCACGCCGAAAGAGATCGACCAGGGTAGGCACCAGCTGCGGCGGGAGGTTGTCGACACAGAAGTAGCCCGCGTCCTCGAACACATCCAAGGCCTGCGTCTTGCCCGCGCCGGAGAGACCCGTGAGGATCACGAACTGCATGCTGGGTCGGAGATCGATCACCGCGGCGGCCCCAGCTCCTGTGGCACCGCCGCTCCCTCCAGTCGCAGCAGCCACTCCTTCCAGCGGGGGTCGTCGCCGTACTGGCCGAGCGTACCGTCGCCGTGGACCACGCGATGGCAGGGCAAGATAACGGGCAGTGGATTGCGCGCCATGACGGAGCCCGCGGCGCGCGCCGCTCCAGGGCGCCCGGCGCGCGCCGCCAGCTCGCCATAGCTCACGGTCTGCCCGTACGGTACATCCGCCAGCGCCCGCAGCACGGCCGTCTCGAACACGGTAGCGCCGTGAGCGGCGGCGAAGCGGGCGACGTCGAGCGGAAACTCCACGCGCTCTCCGGCGAAGTACCGCTCGAGCAGCGTGACCCACACGCCAATGGAATCCGGCACACCGGACGGTACATCGCCGGCGAGGGGATCTTCGCCCGGCAGAGTGAGCTCCCACGGCTCGCCATCGTGGAAGCTGATGGTCCCCTCGCCACGAGGCGTCGCGTAGCGAGCCGTGCACGCAATCTGGTCAACCCGTCTTGTGGAGATGTGCATAGATCCCCCTCGCTACTTTCGGCGGCAGCCCAGGCACGGCTTCCAGCTCTTCTCGGCTGGCCGTCAGGAAGCGCTCGGGACTGCCGAAGTACTCTAGTATCTTACGCCGTCTCGCGGACCCCACTCCGGGAAGCTCGTCGAAGATCGCGGAGCGGCGGCTCTGCGCGGCCCGCCGACGCCGGTGGTGCGTGAGGGCGAAGCGGTGAGCCTCGTCGCGTACCCGCTGGAGCAAGAGCGAGCCCGGATCGTCGGGCGGCAGCGGCAGCGGTCCGACGCGGCCGGGGACAAAGACCTCCTCACGCTGCTTGGCCAAGCTGACCACCGCTACGTCGTCCGCCCCCGCCGCGGCCAGGCCCGCCAGAGCGGCGGAGAGCTGCCCCTTGCCGCCATCGACGACAACCAGGTCCGGGTGGGTGGCGAAGCTCTCGTCGAACCCCTTGGCCGCCTGGCCGATCATGCCAGTCGCCTCGCCGCCCCCATCGCCACGCGCAAAGCGACGCTCGATCACCTGACGCATCATCGCGAAGTCGTCCTGCCCCGTCACGTCGCGGATGGCGAACGAGCGGTAGTGTGCCGGCCGCGGCCGACCTTCCTCGAACACCACCATGGAGCCCACCGCGTTCGTGTCGCCCAAGTTCGAGATGTCGTAGCACTCGATGCGCAACGGCAACCCAGGCAGACCAAGGCTGTCGCGCAGCCGCTCCATCGCCTCGCGGCGGCCCTCCCGGCGACGCGCCAACCGTTCCACTTCGGCCTCCGCCGCCAGCTTGGCATTGCGCGCGGCAAGCTCCACCAGACGGCGCTTGGGCCCACGCTGGGCGCGGCGCACAGCGACCTTCGCGCCGCGCCTCTCGGTGAGCAGCACCGCCGCGCCGCTCACGTCGCCGTCGGCGTCCACGATCACCTGCGGCGGGATACCCGCGCCCTCCCAGTAGAACTCCATGAGGAACTGCTCGAGCACCGTGACGCGTTCGGCGCCCTCGGCGTTCTCCAGGTAGAACTGCTGGCGTGCCACGAGGGCGCCCTCCCGTACGCGGAATACCTGCACGTTCGCCCCTAACCCCGCCTGGCACAGGCCGATTACATCGAAATCGCCAGCGCCTTCCGTGCGCGCCACCTGCCGTTCCGCAACGTGCCGCACAGCCGCCAGCCGGTCGCGCAGGAGCGCCGCCTTCTCGAACTCTCGCGCGCCCGCCGCCGCCGCCATCTCCGCCTCGATGCGGCGCTCCACGGCACGCATATCTCCACGCAGGAAGCCGATGACCTCCTCGATAACCTCCCTGTACTCCGCCTGGCTGCAGCGCCCCTCGCACGGTCCCAGCGAGCGCTTGATGAAGTGCTGGAGACAAGGCGTGCCGCTAGGGCGCCCTGGCCGCGGCCCCCGGCACTTGCGGTACGGGAAGATGCGCCCGATGAGGTCGAGCACCTCCCGCACTTTCCGCGCACTGGCGTACGGTCCGAAGTAGAGGTTCCCAGACACGCGGCGACCGCGCATGAAGCGTACCCGCGGCCACTCGTCCCGCAGCGTAACCTCGATGAAGGGGTAGCTCTTGTCATCGCGTAAGCGCACGTTGTAGGGCGGGCGCGATTCTTTAATGAAGGCGTCTTCTACGAGAAGCGCCTCCTGCTCCGTGCCGGTGACCACCCACTCGATGTCCCGCGCCCGTGCCACCATCTCGGCGATGCGCCCGTCCGCCGGGCCTCCAGAGCGCAGGTACGAGGCCACGCGTTTATGGAGATCCTTGGCCTTGCCGACGTACAGCACCGCACCCTCGGCGTCTACGAACCGGTACACGCCCGGCTGGGCGGGGATGTGCGAGAGAGCAGCGTGGAGATCGGTCATGCTGAGTCGTCCCTTGGACAGACCGATTGTACCCTGCCGCCAGCCGGCGATCAGGCCACCAACGCCATCGCTTGCCGGGACGTACCACGGCAACTCGACGCCAGCCAAGCGGCCGTACCTCGGCGAGGCCGCTCCACGCCTCTCTTTCTCACGGCCTACGCGTCGGTGGTCCGCGTATCGTGCTCAGTCGGGCGGGTGTTCCCCAACAGCCGCTTCAGGCCCAAGCGGCAGACGTTTACCCGCTGTGGATCGATGATGTCGCCCACGCTCGCCTTGTCGAGACGATCGACCAGCGCCTCGCTGCCGGCTCTCAACTTGAAGGCCATCTCCTCTCGATAGAGTGGAACCAGCGCGAAGAAGACGATCCGCCGGCCATCGACCGCGTTGAGGAACGCGAAGCTCTCGGGCAGGCTCACAGGAGGCAGGAGACACGAGCAGCAGAGCTTGGTGGACATCGCGAACGGCACAGGAGGGTCGCCGTTCGGTACCGCATGGCCCGACCACAGCCAAGTACCGCATTCATGCGGCAGGCGGGCCAGCAGCTTGAGTTGACGGAGAGGCCAGTAGTGAGCTTCGTTGGCGAAAGCCTCCCGCGACAGCGGCCAGCCGGGAGGCAGAAGGGCGACGAGCTCAGCGTGCGTGCACGCCGGCGCCGCGGCCGGCGCGGCCATGGTCCTGTCGCTCATGCCGCTCGTTACCAGGGTGTGGAATGGGCGGTCGGCGGCCGGCCTCACGTGCTGGATGTGGACATGAACCACCTCGGAGACGATCTCGTCGAAGACCGCCGTTACGGGACCGAGATGCCGCTCGATGTGGCGGCCTACGAGCTCGATCGCCGGCTCCGCGCGCGAGGAATCGCCACAGAGCCTCTCAGCTCGCTGACGCCGCGACCGTCGGCGTCGCAGTAGCGACGAGCCATCGGAGCTCACCGGCCCTTCAGTTTCCACGGAACCCAAGCCTCCCCCGTGCGCCAGGCCTGCGGCACCGGCCGCATGGCGCAGCCGTATTCGCTCTGCTACCGCCCGTCGGGTTAACTCACACCCGTGTTCCCCCGCCGACTTGCCCGCACGATGGTGCCCACCGCATGCCGGCGCACGCCACCGGTACACCTGATACCACAGAGAACAGCCGCTAGCGGGAACACGCGATGAAAGAACCCCTCCAGCGGTCAGCATAGGGCACCGCACGCGCGACGACAAGGATCGGAGTGTCGTTACGAGCGATCCGCGATGGGAAGGCTCACGCCGCCCGTTTCACTCGCCGCGCCGACCCTCCCCCGCCGCACGCCACTCCATGCGCCCGCCGGGACCGCTCACGGCGCCGCGTGACGACGACGCTCACCGCCACGTACAGAGCCGTCCCGACGAGGCCGGAGCACACCAGAACACCGTGGAGCGCCGCCGGCGAGATGAGGTCGAGGAGCCAGTTCGCGGACGTCACCGGGGCGAGCGGATGGACGTCCGCGTGCACGATGCTGTCGATCAGGACGTGACTGTACGACCCGAGGAACGCACTCAGCCACGCCACTCCCCAAGAGACCCGCACCGGCCCGCGCGGAGTGAGCGGCAGCGCACCCAATACCCACTCGCACAGGAACTTGCCGGTAGGGGCGCAGAACAGCGCGACCAGCGTGGCCCCGAGGTAGGTGTGCGTGAACCCGTGGCGCTGGCCGTACCCAGTCAGTATCGCGATGAGGGGTTGTAGGTCGGTGACTACCTGAGCCCACCCGAAGACGATCAGGCTGAAGCTCCCCCGCAACAGCGCCTTGACGAGGATTCCGGGGCCTAGGTGGTATGGGGGAAGCGGCACGCGCGTTCTCCTGTGCCTCAAACGAACGTCGATGATCGACGTAGTATAGACGTCGACGATGAAGTTCCCCATCGACAAGCGCTGGCGGCCTATGGCCTTTCCCCTTCTGGCCGTCGGCATCATCGCCGTCGACGACACCGTGCTAGACCTCGCGCTCCCCTCCATCTCCCGCGATCTCGGCGCCTCCACCGAGGAGCTGCAGTGGGCCATTAACGCCTACGTCCTGGCGTTCGCCGGCCCGCTGGTGGCCAGCGGAACACTGGCCGATCGCCTGGGCCACAAGCGAATGCTGCTCATCGGCTCGGCGCTCTTCGGGCTGGCCTCTTTCGCCGCGTCCCTGGCGAGCAGCACGGCCATGCTCATCGGCCTCAGAGCCGCCCAAGGACTCGCCGGCGCCATCCTTCTGCCGGCCACGCTCGCTCTGCTGCGCGCCACCTTTCCCGCCGCGCACGAGCGCACCGTGGCCATCGGCGTCTGGTCCGCCCTCTTCTCCGTGGGCGCCATGCTCGGCCCACTCGTGGGCGGCGCGCTGCTCGAAGCTTACGGCTGGCGATCGGTCTTCCTCATCAATGTACCGATCGCCTTGCTCACGTTCGCGGGTACGGCACTCTTCGCCCGCGAATCGCGCGCTCCCGAGAGCGCAGCGATCCCTTACCAAGGTCTCCTGATCGCGGTGGCCGCCGTGGTGACGCTCGTGTACGCCATCACGGCGGCGGGGGCTCGCGGCTTCAGCGGTCTCGTGATAGCCACCGTGGCCGCCAGCGCCCTGCTCTTCGCCGGCCTCGTCGTGCAGCAACGCAGATCGCCGGATCCTCTCCTGCCGCCGGGCCTTCTGAAAAACCGTTCGTTCACCGGAGCCAGCTCGGCCATGGCCATTACGGTCTTCGCACTCATGGGCTCGCTGTTCTTCCTCAGCCAGTACTTGCAGTCGGTGCTCGGGTTCTCGCCCCTGGCGGCGGGGCTCCTCATGCTGCCGTTGGCCCTCCTGGAGGCGGCGGGGGCGCTCACGACCGCGCGCATCATCTCTCGCCTCGGGGTCAAAATGACCCTCGGCGGCAGTTTGGCCACCTCCGCTGTGGGACTGGCGGTACTGGCGCTTGGCATAGCCCCAGACCCCGGAGTATGGGCACTCCTCATCGGCGGCGGGCTTCTATCCTCAGCGCTAGGCGTAGCGTTCACCACGGCGACGGACTCGATCCTCGGCACGCTGCCCGTGAGCCGGGCGGGTATCGGCTCGGCGCTCGATGAGACCCTGCAGCACTTCGGCGCGGCGTTGGGCGTGGCGGTCTTGGGCGCCGTGGCGAACCTCATCTACCGTCACGGCGTGCACGCCGCGGTGAGCGACGGTCTGCTCAGCCCCACGCTCGCAGGCAAAGCGGAGGGGAGCGTTCAGGGCGCCCTCGTCGCAGCCGAGACGTTGCCCCACGGCGACGCGGACGCGGTGGTCGCCGCCGCGGCCCAGTCCTTCTGCGACGGGATGCTCACGGCCATGTGGGTGGGCGCCGCCATCTTGTTCGCGGTGGCGGCCCTAGCCCTGTGGCTCGTCCCCACGCACGTGGTCGAGACCGAGGCGAGCCCGCCCCGGCGGGAGCCGTGAGCACCGGGAGTTACCGGCAAGCCCAGCACCCTCCAACGCCTGGTCGCGTCAGTCGCCCTCCGCCACGTACTTGGCGGCGTCGATGAGCCTCCTGCCATCGCGTACACCGAGCTTCCCTCTAAAGTACTCCCGCGCTCTGTTCGTTCGCTCGAACGCCGCGCAGAGCGCCTCCGCATCAGCCCGGGCTATCTCCCGCGGCGAGGTGTACCCGGCAGCGTGCAGGACACGAGCCACGGCTGGGTTCCCGATCGAGGCAGGCCAGCGGTACACCAAGCCCAGCCACAAGCAACGGAAACGATGCGTGCACCGCGCCCAACACCTCCGCGCTGTCCTGCGTTGCGATGCCCAGATCGATATCAGAGAGATCGTCCGCACTCTGGTTGGCGAGAGATCCGCCGAGGAAGGTGCCCTCTACCCCGGAGATCGTCTGTAACACACCGCCGATCTCGCTCAGAGCCTCGTGCCGCTCCATGGATTCCCCCTGCCGGCAAGCGCGAACGTACCCCTGGGGAAAGCGCCTCCTATTGAACTCCCCTCCGCCTTGCTCGGCAATGGGCGCGCCGACTAAACGTGCTCGTCTTGGGCGGGCGCGCCGGCGAAGCGCAGCGCGGCCGCCCACCGCTCGATGGCCGCCCAGTCACGGTCGTCGTGCGCGCCGACTCCGTGCAGCGGGCTGGCCTTCGGTTTGGCCACGAGCTTGTCGAGCCCGCGCAGCACAGCCGGATCGTACCTGCCGACGAACATCTCGACGGCCGTCGGCTTCAGCCAAGGGTACTTCGCCAGCGTCTTATCGAGCTGACCGCGCGCCTCCTCGAGATCGTCGCTGGCCCTCGCGGGTCCCAGCGCGAACACCGCCACCGGCATGGCCTCCAGAGCCGCGCGGTGCCGTTCCAGGAACGCCGTCGCCTCCTTCAACATCTTGCCGATGTAGTACGGCGCTCCCAGCACGACCGTGCCGTAGCCCGACAGATCCTTCACACTCCCCGCCGGTCGCACGTCGACCGCCGCCCCGCCCTCGCGCAGCGTGACGGCCACGCGTTCGGCCACCTCGCGCGTGGAACCGTAGCGTGTCGCATAGGCAACAAGGACAGCGTCAGCCATGACTCTCCCTCTCAGTTTGTGGTTTCAGGAATGGCGGCTCGCGGTTCAAGCCGCCGCAGCACCCGCACGTGCGTCGCGGGCGAACCCGCAGAAGATCGACAGCGCCAGCAAACTCAGAGCGCTGAGGATTACTACGGCCACCAGCGTGGCGCTTTGTACACCGAGGCCGTAGGCGAGCAGAGGAATGCCCGGCAAGAGCAGGAGCCACGCGGCGAGGCCGCCGGCGAAGGCCCACGGCCACGCCACTTGCAGAAGCCGGCCGAGGCGCGGCCGCCGCGTGGCCCATGTGTGCGGCGAGCGGATCCGGGCGGCGGCCAGGCCCACCGTCAGGCCCAGCAGCGGTGGGCCGAATCCGCCGCCGACGAGCAGCAACGTCGCCGACAGCCCAAATAGTACCAACGCGCCGTGGCGGCGGTGCAGAAAGCCGAGCGCCCACAGCGCACACCCGAGCGACACCAGCACCGTGAGCAGCCCGCTCACGAGCAGGCTCGGGACGAGCGTCATGGCGGGTTCGCCGCCCAAGATGGCGAAGAGCCGCGAGCCGGGCCACGAGAGGATCATCACGCCCGTGGGACGCACGGCGCCCTGCAGGATCTCGCCGATGCCGTGCTCCAGCCCGGCGAGGCCGGCGAGCACGCCGAACACGCTGGCCACAACGCGTGTTCCATTCTTCACCATGGATCCTCCTACTCCACTCTGCCGGCCACCAGGCGGCGCAGAGCATCGAGCGCCGCTTCCTCAGGCCGGCTTGACTGGTCATGGCGCATCATGCGGACGGCCTCCACGCCGATGGCCACCGCGAACGCCGCCGTCATCTCGGGATCTTGCACGTGCAACTCGCCAGCCTGGTTCCCCTGCACGATGAGGTCGCGCAGCATGGGGCCGAAGACGCGCTCGTTGACCTCGGCCACGATCTCGGGCGGCTCCGCGGCATCGGCGCGGGGGTTCTCCGCCAACCCGCGTCGCGCGTCGGCGAAGGCGATCGCCGTCACCTCGGCAAGGCGGCCGAGCGCGCTGGTCTCTGTGATCAGCGACTCCACGCGGCGACGCTGCTGTGTCGCCCACAGCTCCACCGCGCCCCGGTACAGGCCCTCCTTGCTGCCGAAGTGCTCGTAGATAGTCTGCTTCGAGATGTGCAGGGCACGTGCCACATCGTCCACCGACGCTCGGCGGTAGCCGTAGCGAAACACCACCTCACCGAAGGTGGCGGCGATCTCCTCCTTGGTAGCCGGCATAACGCTCCTCATCTAGCCTGTACGCCTGTACGTTTTGCGTACAGGCGTACAGGCTAGCGCCGCGAACCGCCGTTGTCAAGAGGTGCGAAGAGAAGAGAGCGGCGGTCGGCGGTCCACTCGGGTGAAAGGGGGCGGGCGACGGTTCGTCGGCGTGGCGCCGCCGCCCGCCGACGAACTTCTACTTTGCCACGCGTCCGCGGCCGTCCAGCACCCGTTGCAAGAAGCGACCGGTGACGGACGTGTCGGTCTGGTCGGCCACCTCTTCGGGCGTGCCGACGGCGACGACGCGGCCGCCCTCTTCTCCACCCTCGGGACCAAGGTCAACCACCCAGTCGGCCGATTTGATCACGTCCAGATTGTGCTCGATGACCACCACGGTGTTGCCCTGGTCGACCAGCCGCTGGAGCACCTCGAGCAGCTTCTCGATGTCGGCGAAGTGCAGGCCAGTGGTGGGCTCGTCGAGGATGTAGAGGGTGCGCCCTGTGGCCACCTTGCTGAGCTCGGTGGCCAGCTTGACGCGCTGTGCCTCGCCGCCCGAGAGCGTGGTGGCCGGCTGGCCGAGCTTGATGTAGCCCAAACCGACATCGCGCAGTGTGTGCATGCGGCGCGCGATACGCGGCACGTTGGCGAAGAACTCGCACGCCTCTTCCACGCTCAGCTCGAGCACTTCGGCGATGTTCTTGGCCTTGTAGTGCACCTCGAGCGTGTCGCGGTTGTAGCGCTTCCCGTGACAGGTGTCGCAGGGTACGTACACGTCCGGCAGGAAGTGCATCTCGATCTTGAGCTGTCCGTCGCCCTTGCACGCCTCGCAGCGGCCGCCCTTGACGTTGAAGCTGAAGCGGCCGGGCTTGTAACCCCGAACCTTGCTCTCGGCGGTGGAGGCGAAGAGGGCACGGATGTGATCGAACACACCCGTATAGGTGGCCGGATTGGAACGCGGCGTGCGCCCGATGGGGCTCTGATCGATGTCGATGACTTTGTCGAGCAGGTCGGCACCGTCGATGTCGTCGTGGTCGCCGGGCCGGAGCTTGCTCCCCCGGTTGAGCCGCGCGGCCATACCCTTGAAGAGGATCTCGTTGATGAGGGTGCTCTTGCCGGAACCAGAGACGCCGGTGACACAGGTGAACGCGCCGATCGGGAAGCTCACGTCGATGTCGCGCAGGTTGTGCATGCGGGCGCCGCGGACGGTGAAGGAGCCGCCGGTGAGCAGGCGGCGCTGCCCGGGAACGGCGATGCGCCGCCGACCGGCCAGGAAGTCGCCGGTGAGCGACGCGGGCGCCGCCGTGATCTCCGTCGGCGGCCCCTCGGCCACCACGCGCCCGCCGTGCTCGCCGGCTCCCGGGCCCATGTCCACGATGTGATCGGCGGAGCGCATAGTCTCTTCATCGTGCTCGACCACGATGACCGTGTTGCCGAGGTCGCGCAGCCGCAGCAGCGTATCGATGAGCCGCCGGTTGTCGCGCTGGTGCAAGCCGATGCTGGGCTCGTCCAGGATGTACAGCACGCCGACCAGCGCCGAACCGATCTGCGTGGCCAGACGGATGCGCTGCGCCTCGCCGCCGCTCAGCGTAGCCGAGGCGCGCTGCAGCGTGAGGTAGCCAACGCCCACGTCGTTGAGGAAGCGCAGACGCTCGGCGATCTCTTTGATCACGCGGCCGCCGATGAGGCGCTCGGTTGGGCTGAGCTCCAGCGCAGCCAGAAAGCCGAGCGCCTCACGCACGCTGAGCAGCGTGAACTGGTGGATGTTCTTCTCGCCGACAGTGACCGCCAGGCTGGTCGGCTTCAGCCGGGTGCCGTTGCACTCCGGGCACGGCACCTCGGCCACGTACTCCTCGATCTTCTGGCGCACGTAATCCGACTCGGTCTCGTCGAGGCGCTTGCGCAGGTACTTCACGATGCCACCCCAGTGCGCGGAGTAGTGGCGCCAACGGCCCTCGTAGTTGCGGTACCGCATGTCGATACGCTCGGTGCCCGTCCCGTACAGATACAGGTCGCGCTGCTCCTGGGGCAACAGCGCCCACGGCAGAGCGGCATCTACACCGTACTTGTCGGTGATGGCCTGAATGACCTGTTCGAGGTACGTGCTGCTGTCCCAGCCACCGTACGGGAGCAACGCACCCTGGCTGATGGAGAGCGAACCGTCTGGCACGATGAGCTCCGGGTCGATTTCCTGACGGCTGCCGAGGCCGTGGCACGCGGGGCACGCGCCGTGCGGGCTGTTGAAGGAGAAGTTGCGCGGTTGGATCTCGGGGATGCTGATGCCGCAGTGGATGCAGGCGAACTTCTCCGAGAACTGCAGTGTGGGGCCGTCGTCGGCCAGCTCCACCTCGACGAGGCCCTCGGAGAGCTGGGCGGCGGTCTCTACGGAGTCGGTGAGCCGCCGCCGCAACCCCTCCTTCATCACCAAACGATCGACGATCACGCTGATGTCGTGCTTGTACTTTTTGTCGAGATCGTCGACCTCTTCCAGCATGACGACGCGGCCGTCTACCTTGCCGCGGGTGAAGCCCTGCGACACCAGGTCCTTGAGCAGCTTGCCGTACTCGCCCTTGCGGCCGCGTATCAGCGGGGCGACGACGCTGAAGCGCGTGCCCGCCGGCAGCTCCATCACTTGATCCACGATCTGCTGGATGCTCTGGCCCTCGATAGGCCGCCCACAGTTGGGGCAGTGCGGGTGGCCGATGCGCGCGTACAGCAAGCGCAGGTAGTCGTAGATCTCGGTGACCGTACCCACGGTGGAGCGCGGGTTGCGCGAAGTGGTCTTCTGGTCGATGGAGATGGCCGGAGACAGGCCCTCGATGCTGTCCACGTCGGGCTTGTTCATCTGGCCGAGGAACTGGCGCGCGTACGCCGACAGGCTCTCAACGTAGCGACGCTGGCCCTCGGCGTAGAGAGTGTCGAACGCCAGCGAGCTCTTGCCCGAGCCACTCAGGCCGGTGATCACGATGAACTTGTCGCGCGGCAGCGCGAGCGAGATGTCCTTGAGATTATGCTCGCGCGCCCCGGTGATGATGATGCTGTCGGCCATGACTCCCTACTGAGGATACCGCCTGCGGGCGCCGCCGCTATCCGCCAGCACGACGCACATCCGGCGAAGATGGAGATGCCAAGCACACGGATTGTAACAAGGCGAACGTGTGTTCGCTACCCCAATCCGCGGATTTTTGCGACGGCGGGCGCGGCGCTGCCGCTTACGGCACCAGGAGGACGGAGCGGCTGAGGCGGGCGAGGAGCGCCACCTGTTCGCTCGGCAGCACGAGCGTCCCGCCGTCCAGCTCGCGCAACGCCGCCAGCAGCTCGTCGACGGACGGTCCGGCCGTGGCCACGGGAGCCGGCGCCGAGCTGTCCGGCGCCGCGGCGCCGGACAGCTCGGCTCGCGCCAGACGGCGGACGGCGTCCGCCACGTCGTCAGCGCCCAGCGAGGGATCGGCACCCGCCCACGCGACCACGCGCAGGAGCGCCGGATCTCGCCGCGAGAGCCGCAGGGCCAGCCGTAGCGCCCGCTCGGCAGCCGGCGTGCCCGTAAAGAGCACGGCCAGCGGAAACTCCAGGCCCCGGCCTTCGCCGGCGATCAGCAACGGGCGCGGAGCGCGGCCGGCGAGCGCGCGGGCGGTGGAACCCATCCCCCTGCCCCGCGCCCGCCCGGTGCGGCCCACGCTGATGACCGCCGCGCCCTGCGCCGCGCACATCAGCTCGTCGACCACGCATCCGCGGCTCACGCGGAAGCTCCAGCGGATGGGCGTGCGCAAGGCGATGCGTTCCATGGTCTCGCGCATCGCGGCGGCCAGCGCCCGCAGCTGGCGTTCCATCGCCGCGTGGTCCACGCGGCGCACCTCGGCCGTATACGAGCCGACCTCGTGGCCGAAGGGCAGGCCACACAGGCGGAACAGATCAATGTCTTCGACGAACAGCCCTTCGAGCTCGGCATCGAGCAGCATCGCCAGCTCGGCCGCCGCCTCCAGCGCCGCCACGCTGTGGGGCGAGGCGTCCAGGGCCACCACGATGCGGTCGGGCCGCTCCCGCGGATCGGCGTCGCTCATGCCCGCCGCCCGTCGCCGACCCTCGCGCCACGCACACGGCCGCGAGCGCTCGCCTTGCCTCCGCTCGCGGCCGACTTTTTCCGCACCGGCCGCCGCGGCTTGGTCTCCTCCTGCTTGGCGCTGCTCTTCTCCGCCATCTCCGCCAGCCGATCGGCGACCATGCGGTTCACCGTACCCTCCGGGTACCGGCCCTCGGCGTCGGGCTCCCCTGCCGACACGCCCGTGAGCACCTCGATCCCCTCGTCGATGGCACCGATGGGATAGATGGCGAACCGTCCGGCGGCCACCGCCTCCACCACGTCCTGCCGCAGCATGAGGTGCTTCACGTTGGCCTTGGGAATCAGCACCCCCTGGTCGCCGGTGAGCCCGCGAGCCTGGCAGAGGTCGAAGAAGCCCTCGATCTTCTCGTTGGCGCCGCCGATAGCCTGCACTTCGCCACGCTGGTTGACCGAGCCGGTCACGGCGAAGCGCTGGGCGATCGGTACCTTGGCGATGGCCGAGAGCAGCGCGTACAGCTCGGCGGACGAGGCGCTGTCTCCGTCTACCCCGCCGTAGGACTGCTCGAAGACCAGGCTAGCGCCCAACGACAGCGGCTGCTCCTGGGCGTAGCGACCGCGGAGAAAGCCAGAGAGGATGAGCACCCCCTTGGAGTGCAGCGGCCCGCTCAGCTCGACCTCGCGCTCGATGTTCACCACTTCGTCTTTGCCCAAGTGGACGGAGGCCGTGATGCGACTGGGCCGGCCGAAACTGTAGGTGCCCAGCGAGAGCACCGAGAGCCCGTTGATCTGCCCGACCTCCTCGCCCTGGGTGTCGATCAGCAGCGTCTCGCGCAGTGTCTCTTCCTGCATCCGGGCACGCATACGATCGGCGCGATAGATCTGAGCGTCGATCGCCTCCTGCACGTGCCCGTCGACGACCAGATCGGCGCCCGTCTGCCGCGCCCGGTGGTCGGCTTCCTGCAGCAGGTCGACGATGGTACGCATGCGGGCCGTGACGCGCTCCGAGTCGCCCGTGAGGCGCACCGCGTGCTCGATCACGCGGCAGACCGCGGAGCGATCGAACGGCAGCAGGCCCTCGTGATGGGCCATGGCCGCGATGAGCCGCGCGTACTGCCGCGTGGTGTCTTCGTCGCGCACAAACGCGTCGTCGAAGTCGGCCGCGATCTTGAACAGCTCGTTGAACTCCGGATCGGCTTGCGCGAGCAGGTAGTACAGCTCGCGGTCCCCGAGGAGGATCACCTTGACGTCGAGCGGAATCGGCTGCGGCTCCAGCGACACGGTGCTGGTGAGGCTGAGCATCTGCAGCGGCGACTCGATGCGGACCTGGCGGAACTGGAGCGCGCGCTTGAGCCCCTCCCAAGCGTAGGGATTGGTGAGGACCTTCACCGCATCCATGATCAGGTAGCCGCCATTGGCGCGGTGCAGTATCCCCGGCTTGATCAGCGTGAAGTCGGTGACCAGGGCACCCAGCATGGACATCTGCTCCACGCGGCCCACCAGATTCAAGTAGGACGGGTTACTCTCATAGATGACGGGCGCGCCGCTGGCGCCGCTGGAGTCGACCAGCACGTTCACCTGGTAGCGGCGCAGCGCCGACGTGCGCTTGAGCGCGTCGGGCACGGGCAGGCCGGCCGCCGCGCCCTCCTCGGGCTTCTCCTCGCCCGCCTCGAGGAAGTCGGTGAGGTGCTCGCCCACGCTCCGCCGCACCGCCTTGAGGTACGCCACGACGTCCGACAGGTCCTTGTACTTGGCGAGCAGGTCGTCGAGGATATCCTCGACGACCACGCCAGTGACCTCGTCGTTCAACGTGCGCAGCCGTTTCGCGAACTCGCGCTTCCAGCGCGGCACCTGCAGCAGCACCTTCTGGAGCTGCTCCTGCAGCGCCTCCACCTCGCCCTCGATGCGCTTCTGCTCCTCCTCGGAGAGCTTCTGGAACTCCTCCGGCGGCATGATGCCGCCGTCCTTCATGGGGGCGAACGAAAACCCGGTGGGCGTGCGTACCAGGGCGATGCCCTTGGCCTGCGCCCGCTCCTGCAGCTCGTTGAGGCTCTCCTTTTGACGCTCCTGGAACTCCTCCTCCAGCACGCGCCGCCGGGTGGCGTACTCCTCGCTCTCGAAGGCGGAGGAGAGGCCGCCACGCAGCTCCTCCACCAGCCGCTGCATGTCGCGCTGCAGCTCCTTGCCCATGCCTGCCGGCAGACGCAGCGCACACGGCGTGGAGGGCTGTTCGAAGTTGTTGACGTAGCACCAGTCGTCGGGCCGCGGCTCGGCGGCGGCGCGCTGCTCCACGAGACGCTGGATCAGCGTGTACTTGCCGGTGCCGCTGGGCCCCAGGGCGAAGATGTTGTAGCCCTGGTAATCGATGCCCACGCCCAGCTCGATGGCGGCGATGGGCCGCTCCTGGCCGACGAACTCGATGTCGGTGTCCAAGTCGGCGGTGGTGGTGAAGTCGACGTGGGCGAGCGTGCAGCGGGTGTAGAGCGCCTCAGGCGGCAGGGGCTGGACAGAAGTCACATGAGGTCCTTTCCTCGAGCACTGCCCGTATGACGGGACAAGGGTCGCCGGACAGGACTATTCTATGCCGCCCGTAACGGCTGCCGACCCGGGCGGCGGAACAGCCGTTCCGCCCCGCAGTCGAGCGCCAGGTTGGCAAACGAAACGTTCACGACTCGCCCGGCGACTCCCAAGGGCCGCCGGGCGGCCAGCGGCGATGGAATTCGGCATGCTGGGCGACCGCCGTCCAGGGCTCCAGCAAAAAGCTCCTGGCCTTGTGAACGGCCACGGTCAGCTCGATCTCCGAAAGCCGGATGCGACGGAGGAAGGCGGCCCATCGCTGGCTCATCACCTCATCCACGGCCAACGCCGGTGTGAGCGCCGCCGGCAACTCGGCATCGACCTGCACCTGTAGTCTTGCCATCCCGATTCTGCCCCGGATGGTGAGCCGCTTCGCTTGATAGGTCTGACCCTCGCGGATGTCGGTGATGCCAATGCTGTCCGGGTCGAATACGACGCCGTCGTCCTCGACGCCCTGGCGGCACACATCCGCGAACACCCCACGCAGACGTTCTGCCGAGTCTTCGCCAAATCCGAGCAGGTCGATATCACGCGTCGGGCGATGGGGCTCCTCCTCCCACACCATGAAGAGGGTCGCGCCCTTGAGCATGAAGGCATCGCGATGCTGAGATTGAGACAATCGGTAGAGGAGACGCTCGCAGCCATAGCGAGTCAGGGTCAGATTGAAGTCGTACCCGGGAGCACGCGCCAAGGCCTTCAAACGATTGAACGCCGAGGCGCCGACATCGGTCGGCGGCCTAGTCACACGAGCGATTCCAAATAGGGACGCATCACCGCAGCGACGCGCAGGAGCTTCGCGTACTCCCACAGCTCATCGAGCGTGGCGAGCTGCCTGCGATGGCAGTCGCGCAGTGCCTCGAGCGCGACATCGAGGCCGATTTTGTTGCGATACCTGAAGCAGTCGACAACGGTCTTCGCCGGACCGTAGATGCGCACAGACACACCTTCGATGACATGCTTCTGGACACGCTGACAGGGCCAGTCCGGCGAGTTCGGAGGCGGCGCCTTCACGACCTGGGCCCGGCAACGGAGCGCCGTGGATCCGGGCAGATCAGAGTGCTGCGTCGTTCGGTTGGCCTTCTGCTTCATCCGAGCGCATGGCTGACGAGCCGCCTGAGAAAGGGAAACGGCCGGAAGCCTCCGGCCGTCTCAGGTGGCCCCCTCGAGGGTGCACCGCAATTCGTGATGAGTATACCCGGCGGTCCGCAGCTCGTCTACGAAGCGCGCACCCAAGCTCCAGCCCTGTCATCTTGGCACGGTTATCGGTGTGCACGATCAGGTCGAACACACGGACCGATACACGATCTCGCAGCTCATTCGTCAGGAGGGAGTAGGCCTTGGTGGCGCAGTAGACCGCGCGCTTGGAGAGAAGCCCCGTTGGGCACGGGGTGCGCGCCGCCGTCCGCGTACAGGCGCACGTGCGCGGCCTCGAGCCCGGGCAACAAGTGAAGGCATTCGGCCAAACTAGCCGAGCGCGAACTCGCCTATGAATGATTCGTAGGCCGCTCTCCATGCCTGGACATGTCGGCCGTCATCGTCGAGGGGGGCATCCTTGAAACGGCTGTTGAGATAGGCGACGTTTCTCTCTGCATCCTGCAACCAGTCCAAGGTCCATGCGACCTTGTCGCTGTGGTCAGAGAGCGCCGAGAGCGCGTCCGTTGCGTTACACATTCGCTCGATCAGATGTGCCTTCGCAGCCGTCACGTTGTTGCGTGACTCCCGCCATTCCGGTACGTCCTCGGCCGCACGACCGGCGTGGAGTGCCTCGAAGAGGGACGTTGAGGCACCCGTTCGGTCCGGCTCAAGCATCCGCAGGAGGCGCTCATCGCGTAGGCGCTCCATGTCTCGAGCAGGTCTGTAGTACGCGGTGGTGCCCAGAGCGAAGAACTTCGGGAAGGCGCCTCCCCCATTGCGCTCTTCGAAGTGCTCGTAATCGAGGTTGCGGCACTTGCGATCGTACCCGCCGGCAAACGCTTTAGCTCCCACGGACAGACAAGCGAGGCCGAATGCATCGGCGAAATTGACGACCACGTCCTTGCCGAGCCTCCGGCCTATGAAATAGGAGGTCATCAAGAGGGCACGGGCAACCTCCCGGCTCACGGCCACACTTCCGCTGCTTCGGGACGTCTCCACGAAGACGTAGACGCCCGGGACATCTGTACGAGCAGTCAGCTGGTCCAGGAGCGTGGTGAAGCGCGCACCGAGCGCAACCTCGGACAGGCCGAAGGCCAGCAGCGCCGGGCGGTCCAGCTCAGCCGCGATGCCGATGCCGATATCGGTCCATCGCAGGAACTCGTCCAAGGGTGCGTTGGGATCCGAGACTAGCGGGGTGGGGATGATGATGCTGGAGACGTCGCGATCTGCCTGCCATCCAGCGGCCAGACGTAGTGTCCCGGCTACCTCCTCATTGGTCATGGATGATGGGTTCCTTCTTTTAACACGTGCGGGCGGGACCCAAGGGTACGACACGATGCACTTGACGGCACGCGCGCAGTCCGCTTCATCGAGCTCCCAGAGATAGGAGTTCGGATCGAAGAGCGTGTAGCCATCGCGCGAGTCCGGTATGGAACGGGATTCGGCGTTTGCTAGAGGACAGCCTACGGCATGGAGTACCACTCCGTGAGGCTCGGTGGCCGGGTTCCACGCCCACATGGAGTTGTAGAGGAACATCTATGTAACCTCCCCGGTTAAGGCCGACAGTATCTCAGCGGGCAACGGGCGCATCAGAGGAGACGGATGCAGCATCTGTGAAACCAGCGCGGCAACCGCGGCGCTGCACGGGGCGCTATTCGGGATTACCGGCGCCTGAGTCGAGTATACGATTAGGTTCTGATTGCGACCAAAGGGGTGACTCCCGACAATCGCTTCAAAGACCGTGACTCCCAGGGCATAGATGTCGGACTTGATGGTGAGGTCGTGCTTGCCCAAGGCTTGCTCGGGCGACATGTATCCGGGGGTGCCGAGCCACCCCACGCCGACGGTCAACGTCGTCATGTCGAGACAGCGAGCCACACCCAGGTCTAGGAGCACCGCTCTGCCGTCCGGCCGTACCATGAGGTTCGACGGCTTGATGTCGCGGTGAACGATGCGCTCTGCCCAGATTGCATCCAACCCTTCGACGGCAGTCTCGACAATGCGAGGAATGCGCGCCACGTCGAATGAGCCAGCAGCCAACTGGCGCTGAAGGTCCTGCCCGGGGACGAACTCGGTCACCACATAGGGAAGCTGCACTCCACCGTCCTGCACCGTGCCGTGGCCCACTAGGCGCACGACGGCGGGATGGTTGACCTGGATTAGAGCTTCGATCTCCCTCTGACCGCGCTTAACCCACCCGCCGGAGATGACCTTGACGACCACTTCCGTGCCGTTCGCATCTGAACCCCTGAAGACGTCGCCCTGGGCCCCTGAGGGGAGCGCCTCCTGCAGGGTGTATTGGGGGAAATGGCCCTGGGCTTCAACGATGTCCACTCAGGCGCTCATCGTTCGATTGCAGAGTACCCAGCGCCCGTTGGCTTTCAGCGCATCGGCCAGCAATCGCACTGACAGCTGCCACTTCTGCCTGCATACGTGCGCAGGCGCCCGCTTGGCCTTCACGACGATCATCGTCTCACCCCCTGACTGGAGCTCGATGACCCCCACGCCCAACTGCTGAGCGCCACGCCTGATCTGGGCGCGCTTGCGCCCGTCGTCGACTTCCGGGAGCGCGATGTACGACAAGTCGGCGCGAGTGCGGTTGTTCTGTCCTTGCGCCAGAGCTTCACGCCAGTCAGCAAGCTTAGCCTCCACCGCCACAAGCTGAGCTGGGCGCGCTTCGCCCCATGCACCGACTGACCAAGAACGTTGGTCACGCAGTACAAGGCCGGACCGTTCGAAAGGCTTGAGGTACTCGCTCTCGAGCCTGTCGGGTTGCAGGTAGGTCATTCCGGAAAGACGGTGGGTCGACACCCTGCCCTCTCTCCAGACAAGAGCGAGGACCATGGTCTGTGCTACCGACAAGCGCGACAGCCTGTCGGCGAACGGCGCGATGTCAGTCATGTTCGCCTCGGCACGAGGCAGGCTCGCGTACATGATGTCGACGACACGAGAGCCGTCCGGCACTTCACAGGCGACTGCATACGGGCCTTCGGGAACGAGCAGCCCCGGCAGGGACTCAGTGAGAGGCGCTATCATGTCGGACTCACGCGAGAACAAACCGATTTCCCTCCACTCCTACCAACCGTCCGTATATTTTATTAGTTGGCCGGATTGCCTTCTCTGCAAGCGAGACACTCTGGGCTTGGCCACCGCTGGTTGATTCGATGCCTCCAGCATATCCATACCTGACGGCGATCGGGAAGGCTCACGACCTGCCCGACGCGTTGACGTTCTCCACCCAGCTGCAGACGTCTGGGAGCAACTAGCGGAGTCCTTCGGGTTCGAAGTTGCTCGTCGCGGAGAAGATGGTGTTGTACACCTTCAGCACCTCGTCTCCGTAGTGGTTGATGACCTTCACGGCGATCTTGCCGGTGGAAGGTGGGTCGAAGGGGCGACTCACGGTGGCATACAGGCTTGACCAGGCGGCCTCGTCGATCTCGGCCCGCAGGGCGCGCTGGAGCTTCTGGTAGGGCTGGTCGGCGCCAGTGAAGTAGGCGTGACGAACGAAGAAGCTCTCCTCGTTGTAGTCGCTGTCGATGAACCAGCAGGCGATCTCGTCGGTGGTGTTGCTGCGGATCTCACCGGTGGTGGGGTCGTAGACGTCGAGGCCGCGCAGCTCCACCTGCAGCTTGCCGTCGGGGAGGGTGCTCAGTTCGAGGTCGGGTTCGCCGAAGACCATGAAGAGGTTGCCGGCGCCGGTGCTCTTGAGGAGCTTCTGGTCGGCAGTGTCCATGGCCAGATCAGGGTTCATGCGCGTAATGAGGATGGTGAGGTTGGGCCACTGCTTGGTCTCTTCGTTCACGTAGGGACCGAAGGCGAAGGCGCAGACCACAAGCATCGGGAAACCCTCGCCCTTGCGTGCCTCCTTGGCGGCCTCCTTGACCCAGGTGGCGTCGACGGTGCCGTACTCGGGACCGATGGAGATGGCGGCGCGGAGGGTCTTGCCGGCGGCGTCGGTGTACTCGCCGATGGCCTGCACGTAGGTGCTGGCATAGGGCTCGATGCGGTCGAAGAGCAGGCGCTCGTTCTTGAAGGTGTTCTGGACGCCAGCCTTGCGCAGGTTGTCGAGGATGATGGCGACGAAGTCGGCGGCGTCGCGGGCCGGCGGGGCTTCGCCGGCCGGCCCGTGGCAGGTCGTTGGTTCAATTCCAACGTCGCCTGCCAGCACCCGGTGCGGCGAGAGGCTCTCGACGGTGAACGGCCCTGTCACGCGGATGCGCGAGGCATCCTCGTAGGGCTGGTCGTAGAGCAGCTCGGTATCGGCGTGGCGGCGGATGGCGGCGTCGATCTCCGCGCGTGACATGCCCTCGCGGATGTCGGGGTTGTTGGCGATCGACTTCAGGGTGATGTGCGGCACGCGCTTGTAGACGAAGCCCTTGCGCACATCGTGGGAGTGAGCCGAGGTCGCCGGCGGGACGCCAGTCAACTCGGCCTCGCGCTTCGCCCCCTCGGGCGAGTCCGCGAGCGTGTAGTACGGGAAGCGCGCGCCCATGAGGCGCGTGCGCGCGAGGGCGAGAGCGACGCGGCTGGTGTCGATGGCGATCCAGCGGCGACCCCACTGCTCAGCCACGGCGGCAGTGGTGCCACTGCCGCAAGTGGGATCGAGCACCAGGTCGCCAGGGTCAGTGGCCATCAAGACGCAGCGCTGAATCACCTTTGCTTGCGTCTGAACCACGTACGTCTTGGGATCAGCGGTGCTGGCTCCGCTACTCGTGTCCTCCCAGTAGTTCGCAAGCGGCATGGCCGGGAAGTCACCGAAGAACCGCTTGTACATCAGTGTGTTACCAGCTCGAATCAGACGGCCTGCGAACCGCAGTCGGTCCATCCCAGGAGCGTTGGTCTTCCAATAGCCCACTCTCGGCCGGAAGACATGACCGTCAAGCTCAACTGGGAAGTCACCTGGCGGACGTTGCGAAGTCAACTGATCGATGGCGAGCGGCCTCAGGTCCGATCGACCTTCACTGACTTCGACCGTCTCCTGAGCTGTGAGTCGACGGACAACCCCCTCAACTTCCGTGTAGACGTACTTGCCACCACCAAGCCCGCCCATCTCTTTCATGAAGTACATCTGGCGGTACTTCATCGCGTCTGCGGACCTCGCATATATGAGGATGTAGTCGAGCGCACCGGGAAGGCGCTCAGCGGTCTGGGCAGCTGTCTTCTTGAAGGCGATCATCGAAATGAAGTTCTCGCTCCCGAACACCTCGTCCATCAGGCAGCGCACGAGGTGGACGTTCTCGTCGCCGATCTGCACGAAGATGCTGCCGCTCTCGGTGAGGAGCTCGCGCGCGACCGTCAGGCGGTCGCGCAGGTACGAAAGGTAGGAGTGGATGCCGAGCTCCCACGTATCGCGAAACGCCTTGATCTGCTCGGGCTGGCGGGTCGCGTCCTCGGCCTTGCCGTCCTTCACGTCGCGCTTGCGCGTGCTCACCTGCCAGTTGCTGCCGAACTTGATGCCGTACGGCGGGTCCATGTAGATCATCTGGACCTTGCCCTTGAGGCCCTCCTTCTCGGCCAGCGAGGTCATCACCAGTAGCGAGTCGCCGAGGATCATGCGGTTGGCCCAGTTCTGCTCGTGGCGATAGAACTCGACCAGCTCCTGGAACTCGATGCCGTCGTAGTCGTTGAACAGCGTCAGCTCGGGCTCGGGCTCGCCCTTGCGGGCGGTGTCGCGCAGGTTCTCGATGATCACCTGCGGCAGGATCTTCTCCTGGATGTAGATGGGGACCACCGGCACTTCGAGGTCGCGGGCGTCCTGCTCGTCTTTGCCCTTCCAGACGAGCTGTGGGTCGAGCGACGGATCGCGGGGGTAGAGCATGTGGCCCGGCTTGGATTCGTCACCCTCCACGAACCCGCGCAGCTCGTTGGTGGGAATATTGGCACGCTTATCGTCGTGCCGGTAGGTCTCGACGGGCTTGGGGCCATTCGGTTTTCTCTGTGTGGCCATCAGCCGATCGCCTCCATCACTTCTCTCTCGGGATTGTTGTCTCAGGTGTCTCTGCCTGCGCGATCATCTGCAGAGCAGCCTTGCGGAACTCGGCTGCGGTCAGCGAGCTGCCGCACAGCTGGCACACCCGGTTGAGACTCATGGACTTGCAGCCGTGCGCCTCCAGCGTCGCCTTGGGCACCAGATAGAACTCCCATTGACTCAGGTCGAGCGCGTCCCACGTCTGTGGGTCGGGGTTTGTCTGCATGCAGAACACATACAGATCGGCGTTGTACGTCGGTTCCGCGGCGAGTTTCGTCTGCGCCTCGTCGACATACGCCCTAGTACACAGGTTAGTGAACTCGATACGCGTCGGCTTTGCAGCTTGCGAAGTCGTCGAGCCTGCTGTCGTCCAGGAGTGAACGTACGCCGACGCCTTGACCTCGATGCGGACGCCCTCCGGTGAAGTGATGTCCCACGCCTGCCATGGCGGTCGGCACTCCGTGTAGGAGAGACCGAGCAGTTTCGCAACCATCCATTCTGCAAAGACGCCTCGATTCACGTTGTCGGCGAGATCGCTGTAGGCCCACTGCCAGAAGTTGAGGATGCTGGCATCCGGCAAGGCGACGTCCGCTCCGCCGAGCGTCTCTCCTCCGGAGTAGCCGGGGGTTGTGTGTCTCACGTCGCCACTTCGCGCTGCCTGGCCTGCGTCACATGTGCACGAATCGTGTTCTTCGCGTCCCACGGTTCGGTGATCTCGAGGAAGGCCCAACGGCCGAAACGCCCATCGTTGTTGACCGCCGGCACCCAGAGAGACTGGGCCGTCTGCACCTTGGCGGCCTTCTCCGGCTTGGCCTCGCCCGAGACCTCGATGATGAGGTTGAGGAGCGCCTGCCCGTCGCCCGCGTCGGCGGGAGCGCTCACGCCCGTCTGTGCGCCCGGACGCAGCCGCACGATGAAGTCGGGGGTGTAGTTGTGCGCCTCACCCTCGTAGGTATAGGGGATGGTGAAGCCGAGGTTGTGGTTCTTCACGTAACTCTCGACCTCATCCATGCCCTGGATGCTCTCGAACACCTGCGCCATCTTGGCTTCCCAGTTGCTGTCGCAGACCACGTGCGAGATGTGGCATTTCTCGGGGTCGGTGGCCATCACCGGACGGGCGGTGTCGAAGTCGACGTAGCTGGTGGAGCCAACCGCGTCGTAGGGCTGCAGGATGGGCAGCAGGCGCCGCTCGCCGGGGGTGGAGTCGACGATAGCGCGGTAGATCTTCTCGGCCGCCGCGTGCGCGTACTCCACCAGCAGCAGCATCTGCGGGAAGCAGTCGTCTTTGCACGTAAGGCACTGGCGGCGCCAGGCGCGCGCGGCGGTGAGAAGCTGCGGGAAGAGCCAGGGCTTGCGCGCGTCGGCGCCGGCGTCGTCGCTGGCACAGAAGTACCTCTCGTAGACCAGCTTGGCGAGCAAAAAGTCGACCTCCTGCTCGCGCCGCTCCTTGAGCTGATCGAGATCGTGGATCACCGACTCGCCGATGATCGGCGCGTTCTCGACCTCGGTGGGGATGTCGGCGGTGGAGAGCGACATGCCGGCGCCCTCGCCGAACCGCACGTGCAACCTCTCCCCCGTCAGCTCGTAGCGGTAGCCGGTAAGGCGCGGGAAGGTGATCTCGTGGGCGACGCGCTCGGGCAGAGCCCGCACCCGCGTCGCCTTCTTTGGCAACACCGGCGTGCTGATCACGGGGCCCACGGGGATAAACGAGAACGGCACGCCGTAGACCTCGGCGTACTCGGCCGGGAAGCGGTCGTTCTCGTCGGTCACGTAGGTGGTGCGCCGCAGCGCCCGGCCCACGACCTGCTCGCAGAGAAGCTGCGTAGAGAAGGCGCGCACGCCGAGCACGTGCGTCACGGTGTTGGCGTCCCAGCCCTCAGTGAGCATGGAGACGCTCACCACGCACTTGACCTGCTCGCCGAGGCGGCCGGGCTTACCCACGGTGTTCATGACCTCGCGGAGCAGGTCCTCGTCGGTGATCGCCTCGGGATCCTTCTCCGGGAAACGCTGGCGGTACTCGGCCTTGAACTCGGCGATCTCGCGCGCCGCCGCCTTCTTGAACTCGGCGCTCATGGCCTCGCCCGACTCGAGCTGCGAGGAGTCGACCAGGATGGTGTTGGGACGGTCGGTCCATTGCCCGAAGGAGACGTTGCTGAACAGTTTGAGCTTGCCGGCGGCAACGGTCGTATGGGAGTCCTCGCCCTCGCCCTCGGACTGCTCCCAGCCGGCGATCCAGTCGAAGACCAGCTTGGAGACGTTGGTGTTGTTGCAGACGACGATGAACACGGGGGGAGTGAGGCGGCTGCCGTCGCCGACGTTCTCAGCCGCCGCCTGCCAGACCTGGTAGTACTTCTCGTAGTTGCCGTAGAGAGTCTCGAGGGCACCTTCGAGTTCCTTGGGCAGCTTCGGCATGCCGCCGGCCAGCTCACCAGTCTTGCGGCCCTTCTTGGGGAGGCTGTCTTTGACGTGCGGCCAAAGGTGACGGTACATGGGTATGTCGACGGCCATCGAGTTGTCGGCCACCGGCACGCGCGGCACCTTGACGATGCCGCACTCGATGGCATCGACCAGCGAGAAATCGCTGACCACCCAGGGGAAGAGTGTGCCCTCGCTGTAGCCGGAGCCGCGCAGGAAGAAGGGCGTGGCCGAGAGGTCGTAGATGGCGCGAACGCCTACCTTGGCCTTGATGGCCTCCAGACCGCTGATCCACACGCGCGCTTCTTCCTCGCGCCGCCGCGCTTCCCTGAGGTCCTCGCCCTTGAGCTTCTCTTCGGCGCCGGCCTCGCCGGCGCTCGCCCCGGCAGCACCCGCCGGCCGGCGACGATAGCAGTGGTGCGCCTCGTCGTTGATGACCACGATGTTGCGCTTGTTGCCGAACTCGCGGCACACCCGGCGCACCATCTGAGCCGGCGTCTCGGTGAAGGGACTCTGCTCGCCCCCCTGGCGGCCGGCGAGCAGCTTCTTGGTGAGCGAGCCGGCCTTGACCGTCTCGCGCGGCAGGAAGGCGTGGTAGTTGGTGATGATTACCTTGGCGCGGTTGAGGCGCTCCATCTGTTCGGCGGGCACTACGTCGTGCGCGCGGTAGTAGTTGCCGGGGTCGTTGGGCAACAGCACGCGCAGCCGGTCGCGGATGGTGATGCCGGGAGCGACGATGAGGAAGGCGTCGCTGAAGCGTGCATCCTGCGACGCCTCGATCTTGTTGAGCGCCTGCCAGGCGATGAGCATGGCCATCACTACCGTCTTGCCGCTGCCGGTGGCCATCTTGAAGGCGCGCCGATCGAGGCCGGGGTTAGCCGCCTCGTTCTCGTCCTTCAGACGATTGAGCAGATATGGATTGCCCAGCTTGGGCACGTACTCGCGCAAGTAGATGGCCGTCTCGACGGCCTCGAGCTGGCAGAAGAAGAGGCGACGGTCGCGCTCGGGGCGTCGCCAATGCTCGAGCAGACGGCGGGTGACGCGCGTAATGCCGGGGTAGTTGCGCGCGCGCCAGGCTCCAACCGCCGTGCGTACCTCGTTGATGTAGTCGTTCTCACGCAGCCTGTCTTCGGTCCACTCGGTGTCTAGCTCGAGCTGCTTACCCTTCTTCTTGGGCTGCGCGACGGGGATGAAGTAGGCACTCGGGCGGCGCTTCTGGGTGATCTCGCTGGTGATGCCGTCGTCGTCGAAGCGGTAGTGGCACGTCGGCTCCTCGAAGGCCGA
>Ga0334883_1000513_pt1 | contig 68352 bp, 52 predicted proteins | sample GraSluR1_MG_6_FD_207230 | JGI IMG/M metagenome (GOLD analysis project Ga0334883, IMG submission 207230) | Sludge microbial communities from methane-producing bioreactor in Wageningen University, Netherlands - Granular Sludge_09_05-R1 | ecosystem: Engineered > Bioreactor > Anaerobic >... | reverse complement strand
GCTTTGTTTTGCGAAATTGGGGGGATGGGCATTTCGTGTTCGATAGGCCGTGGGGGAGGGGAAAATGGCGTTTGGCTGTGATTTTGGGGGATAATTGGGGGTTCTACGGGGGTTGGGGGGCTGGTTGGGGTTGTTGGCGGTTTTGTTCATTTTTTGCTTTTCCTTGCTTTGTTGTTTCGTTTTCTGTTATATTATAGCACGAGTTTGATGAAAGTCAAATATTTTTGGGGTTTTTTGCGGTTTTGTCCTGCGTGAGATTGGCATCGCGACGATTAATATCGTCTATTCCAATCCAGCCACAAATGGCATGCAGGTCCATCTTCGTTTTCGTGATGGGAAGCAGTGCAGTTTCATCTGGGTGAGGCGGGATGCTGATCCCCGGCTCGTCGAGGCGGGTATCGCACACGAGAAATATCACGCGGTGTGCCGCCTGGCGCCGAAGGCGGTTGGGAGCATTTCGTCTGCGATCTCAGAGTTAGGTTTTAACGTAAACCTCGCTGATTATGATGAAGAATTTGCTGCGACCATCATTGAGGTGCTGACCCTATACCGAAACGGGGTATCTCTGGAGGCCGTTCATGGATCGCAGTTGGTCGTAGAAGCAGTCGATTTGCTCAGAGCAAGCAGGATAGTGCCGGGCGATTGAGAATGGTCGGAGAGTAAAGGAGATAAGAAGAGGCTCCTAACCCGTGCCTACGCTTTTTGATTGGAATGGAGCAGTCTGGCTGTTCGGTTAGGGGCGGAGAAGCCGCTGAAGGTAGTCGATGGGCCGGTGAAGCTGCCGCGGCGGTGGGAGCGGCTGGTGGATGGTTTCGCGGATGAGCCGGCGGGTGCGATCGATGCGTGCGTGCAGCGGGGGCGGCCGTTCGGCGAGGGGTCGTGGGCGGTGAAGACGTTGCGCCGGAGACGCTTTATGAGAAGGTCGCCGCAGGGCAGCGGGTGTAGCGGGGCGGGGTGGTGCGGACAGGCCGGGCCGGGCGGGGTGCATGCGCCTGGGGTGAAGTGTTCTCTTTGTGCGGCCGGCGGAGGGCGGGCGCGGGAGGATTCGGGAACAAGGTCGTTAATTTGTATTGCGGACGAAAGCATCTGAAGCCCCCATGACTTCCACATTCAGAATACGTATTATATCAGAGGTGCGTCGAAATGTCAAGGATTTGTTAAGGATGTGTGGGGATCAGAGAGAAAGAGGCATTCGGGCGAAGGCCGGGGGGCGATTATAGGGCTAAAGGAAAAATTTTTTCGCCTTTGTGGCGAAGTTTTTCGGGCGCTGCGGACGAGGTCTTGAGCGCGTTGGTTGCGCAGGGTGGTGTGAGTGACGGCAACGGCGGCTACATAGCGCTGCACGTGGTGGAGGAGTTCGATGCGGGGCACGTGCTATGCGGGGGGTGCTGGTGCGTGGGCGTGAGGCTGAGGTTGAGCGGCGGCAGTCTTCTTGTCCGGTAATGAGAGAAGACCCACGTACAGACATATTAAGCCAGATGCACCCATGTAGAAGTTCTGGAGCAATCTGCGGTGTCCGTGTGCTTGTATATATACGTTATCCTTATTGTATTGGAGGCTTGTTACCCATCCTCGGCCCCGTGCGTGTTGGTCATGCAGTGCGGAAAGGTCTCGGTTTGCCTCAAGCGGTATTCGAGATGCTGTGAGGAAGGCAATGGCTAGAAGGAGGACTCCAACGACAATCAGCATCTTCGATTTTGACATTTCGATTTAGCTCCTCTTTTTGGCCATGGTCATTTGCCCTGTAAAGACGCGATAATTGGGGATAGGGTAGCGCGAAAAAGGCCGTGTGTCAAGGGGTGATTTCTTTCGGGTGCGGGCCGCGGAGGGTGCGGGTGAATGGTGGGTGTGGGTCGGGAGGGTGGATTGTGTGTTGACACGGGCGGGGGTGCGGGGGATAATTGGAGGCGTCGGGTCAGCAGAGGGCGTTTTGTGCGGCGAGCGACCCGTGATTGCAGTCAAGGAGTTGCAGAATTGGCCGATATGAATTTGACACAAAGCGAGGCCGATGCGTTAATTGCCATGGAAAAGCATTGCGCAGATGAGCAACAGCATGCCTTTCCCACATTGGGGCAATCCCTTACCGTGCCTTTGCACTCGACGGACAGACGGGAACAGTTTTTTCTCGACATAAGCCGGGGGCGTATCGACCTGATACGCGGCAAATACCAGAACCGCGCACGACAGGTTTTAGTACTGGTGCGACTGGACTTTGGCGGGGCGCCGCATCGCAATCCGGATGGGGAGGATATCGAGTGCCCGCACCTGCATGTATATCGTGAGGGTTTTGGCGACAAATGGGCTACGCGAGTTCCAACGGAAGGTTTTGCAGAGAGCATAGACGTGTGGGGTATGCTCGGGGAGTTTCAACGGTTCTGCAACATCACACGGCCGCCCAGGATTGAAAGAGGGCTTTTCTTATGATACAGGAAGTCGGACGACTGCTTGAAGATTATTTGGCCTGGCTGAAGGATAAGACCCAACTTCGTCAAGTCGAGGAGTGGGTTGAGATTACCACACCTTATCTCGACCGGCACAACGATTACATACAGATTTATGCGCGGAAGTATAACGGCGGGTATATCCTGACGGACGATGGGTACACTATAGTCGATCTCGAGCAGACCGGATGCAAAATCAACAGCCCGAAACGGCAGGATTTGCTGACGATGACCTTGAACGGTTTTGGGGTGCAGCAGGTGGAAAATCGGCTCGAGGTGCATGCCTCAAAGGACAATTTTGCTTTACGCAAACACAACCTTGTGCAGGCACTGCTTGCGGTTAACGACATGTTCTATTTGGCGGTTCCAATGGTGGCCAGCCTATTCTATGAGGACGTCGTCGCGTGGTTGGACGGGCACGAGGTCCGGTATACGCCTAAGGTGAAGTTCACGGGCAAGACCGGGTACGATCACCTGTTTGACTTCGTAATACCGAAGTCCCGCAAGCAGCCCGAGCGCATTCTTCAGACTATCAATCGGCCGAGTCGCGACACTGCGCAGGCGGTAGCGTTTGCGTGGATTGACACGAAGGAAGTGCGTTCTCCGGATTCAAGAGCCTATGCGATACTCAATGACTCAGAGCACGAAGTGTCGACGGCCGTGACAGATGCCTTGCGGAATTATGACGTGGAGCCGATTCCATGGAGAGAACGTGATCAGGTCCTGGAGGAGTTGGCCGCTTGATCGCGAGTTAGATGACATGAAGGGGAGCTTTCCAGTAGTTGAGGTGAGATGAGCCGGTGAGGCAACCGCGGCGGTGGGGACTTTCGGGCGCGCAGGCAGCAAGCGGCGTCTGCCGATTTACATGTGGCCCGTTCCGGCGGTGCAGGCGGGGCGGACGGGTAATTTCCCTCTGGGGCCGGGAGAGAGCAAAAGAATCCTGTATGACTGGGACGATATCAACTTTTCTGAGATCGTGGTTGCCGCGGAGGATGGAAGACAGGTTCAGATTGTGGTCGATGCGACTCCGACGAAGAGGCAGTATCACCGGCCGGAGAAGAGCCAGTTTGTGATACCTGCTCTCGATGAATTGGAGCGTGCGGAGGGACCGGTGCTTGCGGCGGCGGAGAGGCAGCATGGCGTGTGGACGTTCAGAGCGGTCATGGTGATCGGGGTGGTGCTGCCGTTGTTGCTGTGGGGACTGGTGCGGGCGTACAGGCGGGAGAAACGAACGAGGGCGTGAAGCTGACGAATTACAGGAGGCAAGTATGCGTGTGGTGACGGTATTGGTTACGGGATGTGCCGGTTTTGCGGTTGGGGTGCTGGCTGGTTGAATTTTGCGGGCGCCGACGGGTTTTGAGTTGGAGGGGCACTGGCGGGCTGTGCGGGAGTTTCGGAAGGCGGTGAAGGACCCGGCGGTGCGGAATGCTGATGGCGGTTGGGTTTGGGTTTATGACGTTTGATTAATAGGAACGGCGGGCCGGCATGTGGACAACAGCGACGGCTGTTGACAGGCGATCTTTGGCGGCGTTGAATACATCGGCCGGGCTCCGTGTGTTTGGGGGGAGCGGAGAAAAGGTGTCTGACAGTGCTTCAGAAACGGAAGGACAAGGCGACGGCGGGCAGACAGGAACGGGCGGCGGAAAGCGCGGGGGCAGCGGCGAGGCCGGCGGCGAGGTGCACGAGACTGGCTGTGGCGGCGATGGCGGCGAGCATTTTCGGGCTGATGGGCGTGGTTTGGGTGCTGGATGTGATCCCGGGCGGACACAGACTGAATTTGTGGCCGAGCGGCGGGGTTTACGGGGTTTACGTTGCGGCGGTGGCGGCTTTGGGCGTATGGGCGAGGCGGCGGGTGCGGGCGAGCGAGGGCAGGCTGGGGGGCAGCGGGCTGGCGGCTGTCGCAATCGGAGTTTCGCTGCTGCCGGCGGTGGGCGTTGCCGGTTTGTGCGTGCTGGTGCAGGCGATGGCTTTGGGGATGATGCTGTTTATGCGCATACTGCTGTGGCTTGTGGGCTTTGCGATTACCTGATCGATAAGGCGGCAATTTGAGTGCCAGTGTGGCGGCTGGACTACGGCAGTACCAAGTTATCTTCGGGGATGGTCGGATGGAGCAGGTGAGTGCGGGGCAGTTGGCGGAGGGTCGATAGAAGGCGTCGAGCGAGAAATCAGGGGGATACTGTGAGCGAACTCGGCGATTGATATTCTTGCGGGTTGTTTTTGCTCTATTTCAATTTCGCTGATGCGGTCGCAGATCTGGCTGTAGAGTTTTCTTGTGCGCTCGAGTTCGGCTTTTTTGTCATCGACGTTGAGCTGCTTGCGAGCCGAGCTTTTTACCAGGGCATCACACGCGTCGAGTTCTTCGCGCAGCATCTTTGCGTATTGTATTGTGTACTCCAACTGAGCCCTTGCGGCGGCGAGGAGCCGGGCACGTCGATTTGATTCGAAGCGGGCGGCGAGTTCGGCTTTCAATTCTGCCAGGCGCGTGGTGAGGGCCTTGAGGGTCTTGCCGATGGCGGCGTGTTCGGATTCGTGAGCTTCGGCGAGGAGGACTTCATAATGAACAATTCTTTCGGCGAGGGCGCGGACAACAGGATCGGAGTTAATGTGTGCACTGAGCTTTTCGGCGTGGTCTTCGGCAGGGATACCGCCGCCGGGTTTTTCGAGTATTGCAAGGCGTGATTGGAAAGACAGCCTTTGAAGGGTTGTGTCGGCAATCGCTTGCTGCAGTACGGCTGCTGTCTGAAGGATCGTGGCATGGCGCGAGTCGAGTTTCTGCGTGAAGACCTCGTCCATAAGCCGGCTGAGTTCCTGCGATTGCAAAGTGATCCTGCCCTGGAGCGTTCGCCTTTGCTCGTCGAGCACGTTTAATGTTCTGTCGCTGTTGCCATGTTGATCGGCGTGCACCACGGTCATGTATGCTCGGATGATGGCGTTGATTACGGATTCGCCATCTTTGGGGTACGGGCCGGTCATTGTCAGAGTGATGTACTCGGTGCGTTTTTCGGGTGTAATTACAAGCTCGCCGGCGCGGACTTTTTCATTGAGGGCAACGAGCAGATCGGTGCTGCCGTGAAAGATCGCCAAGTCCACGTCGCGGAGTTCATCGGCGGCACGCTTGAGCACGGTCTGGCCGGTCATGCGCTGTGCCTCGGTGAGCTTGAAGCTCTCGTAATCGTACATGGGTTTATGGGTATCATGGGCGTCGGAAAGTATCGGCGGGGGCGCCGGTGCGATGCGGATTCTGGCGGTCGTCTCATAGGTTGGCCCAGTCGAGGACGAGGCAACGGGAGCAACTATGCCGGAGATGGTCAGAGCTGTAAGAGCTATTATGCAGCAACGGCAGACAACGGATGATGTCATGGCTTCCTCCTGTTTTCTCCATTAAGTTTGACGTCAGAAAGAGGCATTCTACAGGAAATCATTATGAATGTCTACAAAATGTTTACGCGTGTGGCGAGCAGAGCATGGCTTCCGGCGGTGGGCTTTGCGGGTTTGTGCGCGCACTGCGGGCGAAGTGAGGGCCCGCGGGGCGGCGGCAATGGGATGCCGACGAGGCGTCTGACGGCTACTTCAGGTCGCGTATTTGGATGTTTCGGAACTCGACTACGGAGCCGTGGCCGAGGAATCCTATGTGTCCCGTTCGGCGTTTGAGGCCTGGGTGGGGCCTTTTGTCCATTGTTCCTTCGTCGATTGCCGGCTGGATGTCGGCGTCGACTATGGTTTCGCCGTTGAGGATGACCTTGATTTTTGTTCCCTGGGCTATGACTTCCTGGGCATTCCATTCGCCGACGGGTCTGAGGTAGCCTCGTTTGGCGGGGACAACGCCGTAGATGGAGCCGTGGTACTGATATGGCTGGAGGTTTTCGTAGATTTTGGCGGTGTCGTCGAGTATCTGGAGCTCCATTCCGACGTAGGCGGCGTCGCCGTGTGGGGGCGTGCGTATGCCGAGTCCGTTGTTGGCGCCGGGGGTCAGCTTGAATTCGAACTTGAGGTGGAAGTCGTCAAACTGCTGTTCGGTGTAGAGGTTGCCGCCGGGTTTGCAGACGATTTTGCCGTCTTCGACGACGTAGCCCTTTGTGTCGCCGATCCATCCGGCGAGGTCCCGTCCGTTGAACAGCGAGCGGAACTCGCCGTGTCGGGGGATTTCGCGGATGAAGATGTTGGCGAAGTCGATGGGGTCGCCGTGGCACTGGAGCTCGATCTGCTCGGAGGGGAAGATGGGGATGGAGCGGTCCCAGTAGTTTTCCAATACGACGTTGTCGACGACGAGGAGGCCGTTGAGGCAGACGGTTACCCTGTCGTCGATCATGCGGATGCGGAAGGTGTTCCACGTGCCGATGGGGTTGTCGGCGGTCAGCAGCGGCTTGGAGGGGTTTTTCTGGTTGTTGTAGAGTCCGCCGGAGCCGACGCCGTGCTGCTGGGGGTCCCAGATCTGGACCTGTGGCGAGCCGCGGAGATAGATGCCGCTGTCGCCGCGCGGCTTGAGTATCTTCCAGTCGACGAGCATTTCGAAGTCGGCGTAGTTCCTGGCGGTGGCGAGGCTGAAACCTCGGCCGTCGAAGTGCAGGACGCCGTCTTCGACGGTCCAGTGGGCTCGCATGGTTTCGTCGGCTTTGGCCTGTGCTTCTTTGAGCTTTGCGGGCTCGAGGGCGGCTCGCTTGATGGGGTTGTCGTTGGGACTTGCCAGGAGGCCTTTCCAGCCGGTGAGGTCTTTGCCGTTGAAGAGCGGGAGGAAGCCTATTGGGGCGGGTCGGACGAGGACGTCCTTTACGGGGGGTATGCGGTCGATCAGAGCTGTCATTCGGCTGCGGGTCTTTTCGTCGGCGACGGAGGGCAGCGCCATGCGGAGGGCGACGACGACTTCGTAGTCGGTGAGGGGATTTGCACGGTCGTCGGGGCCCAGGGCGATGCGAGCTGCTGCGAGGGCGGCTTCGGTTTTGAGGTCGGCGTCATCGAGGAATTCGGCGACGAGGCGGAGGGCGTCGAGCGTGCGGACGTTGGCCAGGCCGGCGATGATAAGCTTCTTTTCGTCGGGGCGTTGTGTGGCGGCCAGTGCGCGGGTGTAGATGTTTGTAATGTCGTCGGGTGTTCTGCCGGAGGCGCCGAGGACGCGGACGAGGCCGCGTATGGCAAGGACGCGGTGGGTAATGCTGCGGGTCATTTCGATGTTGGCAAGCAGCGCCGGGGCGACTTCGTCGTCGGGCCATGCGGCGAGGGCACGGACGGCGGCGTCGTTTACGGCGGGGTTCTTGTTGTCGATTTCGGCGACGACGGCCTTGAGGGCGGGGGCGGAGCCGACGCGGCCGAGGACGGAGATCAGGGCGGGCTTGCGTTCATTGTCGGCGGCGGCGAGAGCGGCGACGATCTTTTCGGCACGGGCCTGGGGGTCGTCGATCTGCTGGGCGGCAACGACGAGGGCGCGCTGGATGGCGGACCTGACGGCGTCTTCGGATGCGGCGTTGAGCCGGGCAATGAGGGCGTCGATGTCGGCGGGGGCGGCTACGTCGACGAGGGCCTTTGCGGCGGCGGCCTGGACGGGGGCTTCGTCAGAGTCGAGGGCGGCGAGGACCGGTGCGCAGTGGGCGCGGGCCCTGCGGGCGGCGAGCGACTCTATGATGGCGACCTGGGCGCGGGGCGAACTTTGGGGGAGGGCTTTGGCGAATGCGTCGATGACGGCGTCGCCCTTGAGGCGGTTGAGGGTTTCGGCGGCAAGCCTGGCTTCGGCGTCGGTTTGGGCGGTCCGGATGAACTGCATTACGGGGGCGATTGCAGTGTCGCCGGCGAGTTTTACGGCGGATGCAACTGCTGCGGCACGGACGGCGCTGTCGGTGTCGTTCATGGCGGCAACGATTGCATCGTATGCCGTGTTGTCGCCTCGGTCAGCCAACATGTTCAGGATGGCCGCCTTGGCGGGAGCGGGGCTTGTGCCGGCTTTTTGAATCCACGTCTGGGTGGCGGCGGCGGCTCCAAGATTTCGGGCCAGGGCAAGCGCGGCGGCGACTACCTGCGGCTGGGCAATGTCGACGGCGGTCAGCAAGTCCGGGAGGGCGTCTTCGCCGATGGCGGCAACAAGCGTGGTCAGGGCGGCACACTGGACGTGGGGCTCATTTGCCCTGTCGCGAGCGGCGATCAGGTCGCGGCATATCCTGGCAGAATCGGCTGCGGCGCCCTGTTCGGCGCGGCGGGCGGCGTACAGGAGATAGCAGGATGTGGCATAGGAGCGTTCGTAGGGGGCAGGGGTCTGGACGGCGCGTGCGAGGATTCTTTGTGCGGCCGGGTCGCCGATTTTTGCGAGGGCGAAGAGTGCGGCACGGCGGAGGTTGACATCGGAGCTTCGTGCGTCGGCAATGATGGCGCGGACGGCGGAGGCGCAGCGGAGATTGCCCAGCGCGGTAACGATTGTTACGCGGTTGGCGCCGCGGGCGGCGGGAAGCGCCGCGGCAAGTGCGGCGGCGGCATTGTCGGCTGCGATGGCCTGCAGCGCCATGGCGGCGGGCTGGCAGAGGTAATCGTCGGCGAGGAACGGAGCGATGGCGTCGACGCTTTCGGCTTTGCCGGCGCGCTGGAGGCGCTCGATGAGGAACTGCTTTGCATCGCTGCCTTTTGCGGCGGGAAGCGATTCGGCAACAGCCTTGACGAGCATGAGTCGTTCCGCTTCGGCGTCCGGGCGGCAGACGTATACGGCGAGCCCGTCGAGGGCATAGCGCACCTTCGAGTCGCCGCCGTCGGCGGGTTCGGCGAGCATTGCACATAAGCTCTTGACGGCCTCCGCACCGAGCTCAACGACAGCTTTGGCACAGGCGTTTGCCTGTGCGGGGGAAGCGGCCGGGGTCTTGTCGAGGATCGCGCGGATCTGTGCTTCGTCGGCGGATGCGGGCACGGCGGCGATCATTGAGACGATACATGCCATCAAAAACTTAGCTGTTGCGTTCATCATTCTTCTCCGTATGAAATTGTGCTGCATAATGATAATGCGTCATCAGGCGGGCAGATGCCAGGGGGCCCGCTGCGGCTGATCGACGAGGCGATTGGCCTCTTCGTCGGCGATGAACTGCTCGGCAACGGGGTCGTAGCGAATGGGTCGGGCGAGGCGCACCGCTATAACGCCGAGATTGACGATGGTGCAGGAGCGGTGGCCGTTGGATTCGTTGAGAGCGAATTTGAGCCGGTTTCGGACGGCGTGGGCGAAGTCGGTTACCTGGGGCTCCGGTTCGGGCAGCGCGGCGACCTTTTCGGCGAGTCCAGTGACGTCGGACCTGAGCCGCGGGTAGAGCTTGCCTTCGGGGCCTTCGATAAAGGGTGCGTTTACGTCTTTGTTTTCGCCGTCGAGGATGAGCTTGCAGCCGTCGGCATATTTCATTTCGATTCGCCGCCAGGGGATTGCGGCATCCGGGTGCTGCTGTGGTGTATCGGCTTCGATCTCGACGGGCGAGGTGTCGTCCTTGCCGAGGATGTACTGGACGGGATCGAGGTAGTGCATTCCCATGTCGCCGAGTCCGCCGCCGTCGTAGTCCCAATAGCCGCGGAAGGAGCCGTGCGTTCGGTGCGGGTGATAGGGCTTCCACGGGGCTGGGCCAAGCCAGAGGTCGTAGTCGAGGCGCTCGGGCACTGGCTGGGGCGTGAGGTCGGTTCGGCCGCTCCACATGCCCAACTTCCAGTCGAAACCGGTGGCGGCGTTTATGGTTACCGTGAGCGGCCAGCCGAGAAGGCCGGCGTCGACGATCTGCTTTATGGGCTTTACGGTTGTGCCGAAGCCGTAGAAACCGCCGCTGAAACGGAACCATGTGTTGAGGCGGAAGATACGCCCGTATTGCAGGACGGCGTCGCGGACCTTCTTGCCCTCGCCGATGGTGCGGGTCATTGGCTTTTCGCACCAGATGTCCTTGCCGGCCTGGGCGGCGGCGATGGAGATCAGGGCGTGCCAGTGGGGCGGCGTGGGTACGTGTATAATGTCGATGTCGTCGCGGTCGATGACCTCGCGGAAGTCCTTGTAGCCTTTTACGTCCTTGTCGACCCGGGCGAGGGTGCGGCTGAGGTGCTGTTCGTCGACGTCGCAGACTGCGAGCAGCCTGGCGCCGGGGTAACTGAGGTGGCCCTGGCCCATGCCGCCGACACCGACGACGGCTTTTGTCAATTGTTCACTGGGCGGCGGGCTGCCGGGCGCCCCGAGGACGCGACGAGGCACAATGGAAAAAGCGGCGGCAGCGCCGGCGGTCTGTAGAAACGTTCGTCTGCTGATCGTTGGGCTTTTCATCAGGCCTCCCATTGACAACGAATAAGTTTTTCGAAATCCAACATGCCTGCACCCCGGCGGGCGCACACATTACATCTTGCCGAAACTAGTGAGTATTCTGGCGGCACGCTTAATGTCTCCGAAGCGGTCGCTTCCGGCTTCCCGCTCGATGGCGAGGACGCCCTTGAAACCGACCTTCCGAAGCGTTCGGAGGAACTCTTCGGTGCGGACGTCGCCGTCGCCCCAGGGCACTTCGGTGCCCCACGTACCGCGTTTGTTGGTGCGGATGGCGTCCTTTATGTGCACGTGTTTGATCCAGGGAGCGAGGATGTGGACGGCTTCGAGCGGTTCGCCCTTGTCGTATAAGATCATGTTGGCCGGATCGAAGTTGATGGCGACGGACGGATGGTTGAGTTTTTCGAGGAACTTTCGCATTTCGACGGCGGTTTCCTGTCCGGTCTCCATGAGCAGTTCGAGCCCTTTTTCGGCGGCTGCGTCGGCGAGGGTCCTGGTTCGGTCGAATATCTTTCGTGTATATTCCTTGCGTGTGTGGTCTATGAAGCCAAGGTGGGTGGAGATGTAGCGGACGCCGAGCTGCGCGGTGATTTCGGCGGCCTGTATGAAGCGTTCCCTGTTGGTGTCCCAGCAGTCGTCCGGCGCGATCCCGCCGGTGCGTCGGATTGCGTCGAGGCTGGAGTAGTCCTCCTGCGGGAAGCCGATCATGGCGCTGCTGACGACCCAGGACTGTCTGGTGATCGCGTCCATGTAAGGTTTTGCATCGGGTCCGACGGCGGGTCCGACGTCCAGATGGACATGCTCAATTCCGAGTTTGTCCATAGCTTCGGCGACGCCTGCGACGTCCGTCTGAAGCGACCAACTGCAAACCCCTACGGGCCAATTACCACACTTTATCATGTCTGTCTCCTGTTATGTTCTTTGCGCGTTTACTGCAATTCGACCGTCCGGTGTTTTCCGGCGGATTCTTTTTCGGCCAATACGATTTTGACGGAGTTAAGTGATTCCTGCAGGGTTATGACCTGCGGGGGGTTCTGTCCGGCGGCCTTTCTGGCGAAATGGTCGATCTCGATGGAGTATCCGTCGCCGGAAGCCACGTCCGGAGTGAAGGTTTCGCCGTCGACGGGGCAAACGCGAAAGGCCGGGGCGCGTGTGCAATCGTAACTGATAGTGGCTTTTTCGAGGACTATGTTGAAGCTCATTTCGAAGCCGAAGGCGGGGGTCATGCCCCATCCGCCTTCCGCGACGACGACTTTGTCGTCATCGTAGATGTACTGTGTGGCAATGTGTATTGCACCGCCGGCGGGGGTTTTTGCCTGTCGGCTGAAGACGGCGGCCGGCATTCCGAGGAGGTACTGTACGTAATCGGTGTCGTGTATGTGAAGGTCCATTGCGACTCCGCCGCTTCGTGAGTCGTCCTTGAACCAGTCTCCCCATGCGGGCGCTGCGCCGAGGCGCTGGAATGTGGCGGCGATGACCCGGCCGTACTGGCCTTCGGCGACGATCTGGCGGGTCGCGGCGTATTCGGGCCAGAAGCGGACGCAGTGGCCGATCATGAGGACCTTTTTGGCTTTGGCGGCGGCGGCGATCATTCTTTGGCATTCGTCGATGGTTAGCGCCATCGGCTTTTCGCAAAGGACGTGCAGGCCGGCTTCGAGGGCCTTGATGCTGAAGTTGGGGTGCAGGAAGGTCGGCAGTGTCAGGGAAATCGCATCAAGATCGGCTTCGGCGATGAACCTGTTGTAATCGGAATACAACTGCATGGCGTCAAAATCGACCTGGTCGGCGGCGCCGGCTATGTTGCCGACGGCCTTCTGCGTGTCCTGTACAATGTTCGGATTGGCGTCGCAGACGGCGACCACCTCGGCGTCCGGGCGGGCCTTCCACTGTGCATAGTGCATGCGACCCATGAATCCGAATCCTACTATTCCTACTCTCAGCATTGTTCAACTCCGTTCAATTTCTTTCAGCAATTGATCGAATCTATGAGGCACATTACTTAATAAGTTCCTCTTTCACCTGTCCAGTCCCTGTATCGCTCTTGCCACGTTTCGAGTTCCTGTCGCTCGAATGCTTCCCACTTTGCCCTGTTCTTAATCATGTTCGGTATTATCTACAGCGACCAGCCCTGGCGGTATTCGCGATGAAGGAACTGGTTGGCTTCGGGTACGTTTGTGAACTGCATATTATCACAGTCCCAGAGCAGCGCCTCTCGGAAGAGGCGTTCTCTTAACTGCATTCGCAGGGCGACGTTGCCAAGCAGTACGGTCTCGGTCATCGGGCCGGCGTGGTCGAAGTTTGAGCCGGCGGGGTCGCCGCCCTTGCAGGCGTTTATCCATTCTGTGTAGTGGCCGGGGGACCTGGGCAGGACTTTGGCGGCTTTGCCGAATTCATCTCGGCGGGCTTTCGGCATAATGACATGGCCTGCCATGATGCCTTTGTCGCCGATGTAGAGGGAACCGTTTGTGCCCATCTGCCAGCCGGGGTCCATTCCATCGGGGCGCGGGGGCTTGAGGCCGCCGTCGTACCAGACGAACTTCAGAGCGGGCATTTCGCCGCGGGCGGGGAAGTGATAGGTCACGACCGAGCCCAGCGGATAGGTTTCGTTGTTTACACGGGTCGAGCAGGCTTCGACGGAGATCGGTGCGCCGAGTTTCAGCGCCCGGACGGCCGGGTCAAAGGAATGGCAGCCGATGTCGCCGAGTGCGCCGGTGCCGAAGTCCCACCAGCCGCGCCACTTGAATGGGGTGTAGGCAGGATGGTACGGTCTTACGGGCGCCGGGCCGAGCCATGAATCCCAGTCAAGGGAATCGGGCACGGACGGGGTGTCCTTGGGACGTTCGACCCCCTGGGGCCAGTACTCGCCCAAGGCGCCGCGGTTGGGGCGATCTGTCCAGATGTGGACCTCTCGGACGGGGCCAATGGCGCCCGCCCAGATGTTCTCGGCGATAATGCGGCGTTCTTCGCCTGCCTGTCCGCCGTTGCCCATCTGGGTTGCGACCTTGGCCTGGCGTGCGGCCTGTGCAACCAGGCGGGCTTCACGGACGCTGTGCGTCAGCGGCTTCTCGCAGTATACGTGCTTGCCTCGCTTCATCGCCATTATGGAAGCTACCGCGTGAGCATGATCGGCGGTGGAGATGACTACGGCGTCGATGTTCTTATCTTCGTCGTCGAGCATCTGGCGGAAGTCTTTGTAGCGTTTGGCATTTGGGAAACGCCGGAAGATGCCGGAGGCATGGGCCCAGTCGACATCGCACATGGCGACGATGTTCTGTTTTTCATCGCTGAGAGCCTGTATATTGCTCTGGCCGCGGCCTCCGACGCCTATGCCGGCAATGTTGAGCCTTTCACTCGGCGGGACGTGGGCGGGTCCTCCCAAGACATGGCGGGGAACAAGTGTAAATGCGCCGGCGGAGGCGGCGGCGCCCATGAAGGTGCGGCGAGACATTGATTGCCCTTGCCGAATGCTTGTCTGCCTGTTTGCCATTGCTCAACTCCTCAAATTTTAGACTTTGCACAGCGGTTATAGCCCGCAAAACTCAACAATCCGCCCACACGCCGAAGCACTGCTGGCGGAATTTAACCAGTTTACAGGCATACACTTATTCATGCAAGTATATAGGGGCGCGGCAAGGCAAGTTTTTGAGGTGGACTGTTCAAAGGACAAGGAAGTACTGGGATTGTGTCAGGGCTTGACTGTGGATTTGGGGGCGTGGTCGAGCGGTTGAGGATGGTTATTTCGCGTGGGTACGAGTTCTGCTCTGAGAATTCGATAGGCTCGGACAAGGAGCGATTCGACGGCGGACTGTGTGCAGCCGGTTCGGTCGGCGATTTGCTTGTAGCTGAGTCCGTGGAACTTGTGGAGGATTACGGCCTGGAGTTGGCGCTCGTTGAGCTTCATGAGAGCCCGCCAGACATGTTTAATCGGGGTTGAGAGGTCTTCTCGGCGGCTATCTGTGCGCGGCTGTTGGGCCTCGGTAATGGCTTTTGCGGCGGCCGTGCGGCGCTGATTGCGTCTCTTTTCGTCAAAGCAGAGGTTGACGACGATTCGGCAGAGCCAGGTGGTGAATTCGGCGGAGGGCTTGTATTGAGGTGCGGCATTCCAGATGCGGAGGAAGGTTTCCTGGGTGACGTCTTCGGCGGTGTTCCAATCGGCGAGAGTGCGGTAGGCGAGGGTGAAGACCTTTTTGTGATGGCGCAGAAAGAGTTCGCCGAGGGCGGGTTTGCTGCCCTCGGCGAGTTTGGTCATGAGCTCGATGTCCGAGAATGACTGCACGAGCAGCCCTTTTCTTAGGGGTTCACGTGGTCGAGCCAGTTATCCATGAGGAGGCGGACGTCGGAGAGATCGACGACGCCCTGCTTGTTGAGGTCTGCGCCGAGGCACCAGTCGTTGTCGGCGCCACAGTCGATGCTGAGCCAGCGTGCGGCGAGGATCGCAAAGTCGTTTATGTCGACGTCGCAATCGCGGTCGAGGTCGCCGGTGAGTCGGGTTGAGAAGGACCAGATCGGGCCGGTAGTTTGGCCGCAGGCGTTTTTGGCGACGACCTGCCAATAGTATGTCGTGGAGCATTGCAGGGGACCGACACGGCAGAGAGGTGCGGGGGTGTCGGCGGAGACGAGCGTCATATTGTCGGGAGAGGTTCCGAGATAGACGTCCCATGCGGGGACAAGGTGGGCGAACTCGGTTGTTCGGGTGATTGATTCCCAGCCGGGGCAGCCGGTGTCGGGGCAGACGCTGGTGCGGTCGCATGGGCCGTCGGGTATGAAGTCCGCCTGACCGCTGTAGAGGATTCCCTCAACTTCGAAGGTATGGGCGTTGACTACGGGTGAGCCGGAGCTGCCGACGAAGGCGTCAACGTTGGCTTTGAAGAAGGAGTCGCCGGAGTTGTCCCTGACGGAGGCATTGCCGGCGTATTTCAGCGGCAGTCCGAGAGGGTAGCCGGCGAGGAAAACCGGCTGGTCGTCGGCGATTCTGTCTTGTCGGCGTATGCGCAGAGGTGCGCGGTCGAGAACGGGGCGGTCGAGCTCAATGATCGCCCAGTCGGACTCGGCATCCTGGCGGCGATCGACGATGCGGACGCCGAAGTAGACCTGTGACTGGTCGACGGTCATGACGGGGGCATCCGGCGCCTGCATGACGAACCCGAAGACGAAGGCTGTGTTTGCGCATTCGGCGGCGGTGCGGACGCAGTGACCGGTCGTAACGACGAGGTCGGGCGCGACGAGGACGGCAGTGCAGAGCATTGGCGCTGGCTGTGTGCCGTAGGGCTCGTCGGGACAGAGCGGCGTGCCGGTGGTGTCGAGGTACTTCGCGGCAAGGGTTCTGGCGGGCAGCGAGAATGTGCCGTCGCCGTTATCGCTGAGGCTGGTTACGGCGATGGTCGCAGCGGCGGCGTCGCCGACGGCGAGCCATCCCGGGTCGGCGATCTCGTACTGTTCGAGGCGGTCGTCCGGGCCGTAGAGCCCTTTGGCCATCGGCGAGACGGCTTCGGCGGCAAAGATCATGCGCGGACCGTCGTCCCAGGCAAGGACAGGATTCAGTGAAACGTCGCGCCGTGCGTGTTCGGGCCGGGGATCGGCAGGGGTTTGTGGGAGTTGGCATATTGCGTCTGCGACGATGATGGTGTAATCGCCGATGGCACCGCGGTAGCCCGCAACACGGATGAGGTATGTTTGATCCTGCTCGAGGTGGAGAGCAAGTTCGGACTGGCGGTTGCAGAAGTCGTCGTTGCAGGCGAGTTCGGCGCCGTCACAGGTGTCGTATACGGCCAAGGTCGTGTCAAACGCGCTCCCGCAGAGGCTGATAACGTATTGGCCGGCAACGGCAGGTGTGAATGCGTGCCATACATCGAAGAAGTCTTCGCTGCTGCAGGTGCTTTCGGAAGCGCCGGTTGCGCCGATGGTGGAGCCGGCGAAGGGCTGGTTGTTCGTGAGGGCGATGGCGTCGAGGCAGTTGTCATGCTGGGGCGCCAGAACATCGGCGGAGACGGTGAGGACGTAAGCGCCGGTGTCGCCGTCATAGCCTGCCACACGGATCAGGTATGTTTGATCGGCCTGAAGCGAGGCGACGAGCATGGATTGATCGCCGCAACTGTCGTCATTGCAGGCGATTTCATTGCCGCCGCAGGCATCGTATACGGCAAGGGTGGTGTCGAAGTCGCTGCCGCAGAGACTTATCAGGTAATCGGCTGTCGCGGGCGCGGTGAATATGTGCCAGACATCGTACAGGTCGTAGTAATAACCGCAACTGCTGCCGGTGTCGCCGAGGGCATCGGTGGTGCTGCCGACAAAGGGGTCATCAAGGAAGACTTCGATTGCATCGGCACAGCGGTCGTTTGCGGGCTGGTTGAAGCGCTCGGTTACAGTTAGGGCATAGTCGCCTGTGGAGTTCTTATTGCCTGCGATGCGGATGAAGTATCGCTGTTGGGCGGCCAGCGAGAGCACGAGTTCGGATTGCAGGGCGCAGACGTCGTTGTTGCAGGCGATGGGCTGGCCGGTGCAGACGGTGTAGACGGCCAAGGTAGTGTCGAAACTACTGCCGCGGAGGCTGACAGTGTGGTAACCGCTTCGGGCTGGCGTGAAGCTGTGCCAGACGTCGAGCCGGTCATTCTGGCCACAGCCGCTGGTGGAGGTGCCTGTCGCGCCTTCGGTGGTCCCGTACCAGGTGGCTGCAAGCGCGACTGGGATTGCGTCAACGCAGAGATCGTTTTGCGGCTGGGCGAAGTGCTGCATAACGCTGAGGACGTAGTTGCCGGTGTCGCCGTCGTAGCCGGCTATGCGAATATAGTATGTTTGCCCCTGGGCAAGCTCAAGGATCAGGCGGGACTGTGGGCCGCAGTCGTCATCATTGCAGGCCAGTTCGGTCCCATCGCAGGCGTCGAGGACGGCGATCGTGGTATCGAAATCGCTTCCGCAGAGGCTGATGACGTAGTCGGCTGTCGCCAGCGGCGTGAAGGTGTGCCAGACATCGTAGGCGTGGTACACGTCATAGCTGGTTTGGCAGCGGCTGATGGTGAAGCCGGTAGCGCCTATGGTGGTACCTTCGAAGGGGATGGCTTCTACGACTTCGATGGCGTTTTCGCAGAGGTCGTTTTCAGGCTGGACGAGGCGTTCGGTGATCAGGAGGACATAATCGCCGGTGTCGCCGTCGTAACCGGCGATGCGAATCATATAGATCTGGCCGGCGGAGAGATGGACGACGAGTTCGGAGCAGAGGTCGTCGAGATCGTCGTTGCAGGCGAGCTCGGCGCCGCCGCAGGCGTCATACACGGAAAGCGTGGTGTCGAATGCGCTGCCGCGGAGGCTGACGGTGTGCAGGCCGGTTTGGAGGGGGGAGAAGTTGTGCCAGACATCGCGGCGGTCTTTGTATGAGCAACTGCTGGAGGTTGTGCCGGCGGCGCCCGTCGTGGAGCCGAAGTATGGCTGGTCGAGGTAGACGGGTGCTGCGTTCTGGCAGAGATCGTGGGGGGGCTGGGCAAAGAGAACGTCGGACATGGCTGCGGTTGCCAGCGCCAGTACGAGGGCGGATGCGATTCTTTGCGAGCACATCATATTTGTACCTCCATTAATAATTGACAGTGTTTCTCAAAGTGAACAGAACGCATGATGACGGTGCGCGCGGCGGCGAGGTGTTACATTGAAAAAAGAAAAAAGCCATTCCAGTATTCCGAGGGTTTTGCTGGGAATAGGTAATTTTCAAGAGACGCAGAAATCTGTGCCCTGCGACCGCAGGAAAACAAGGGTCGGGGCGTTACATATATTGGCCGGCAATTTGTTTTCGACGGGGGAGCATTGAATTAAGTTTTGTTAACAAGAAATGACTGTGGTTTTAAGAGGAAAGGATTGCAAGATGTTTAAGCGATTACCTTTGATGCTGCTGGTATTGGTTATTGCCCTGTCGGCGGCACAGGCGGGTCAGGGTCCGGGCGAGGCTGCCAATGAGCAAGCCAGGCTGCAGAAGAAGACAATGCTTCAGCAGATGCTGCAGACGAAGCTGTTCCAGGCATTGCGGGTGCAGAAGCAGGCTCGCGTCGAGGAGCAGACCCAGGAGGGGCTCAAGGGCGAAGGCGCCGGCGAGCAGCCGAAGGTACAGGAGCAGACTCGCACCCAGGCCGAGAAGAAGACAAACATGAAGGAGGATCAGGACAAGACGCCTGCTCGTATCCACAAGCGTCCTCGCGACAGAGTACATGAGACGGATCCTGTGCTGAAGGGTGAAGGGGCAGGGCCGGGTGACGGTGACGGCGACATGGTCCGCATGCGGACAATGGAACAGAAGAAGGCTTCCGGGGATGCGTCTGGCGAGGCCAAGCAGGCAGGCGACCGCGTTCAGAAGCAGGACCAATTGCGGGATGGGTCCTGCAATGACGGCGAGGCCCCCGGTGTACTGAAAGGTGAAGGCGCAGGACCTGGCGACGGCGATTGTGATGGCGAGCCGATCAGGCTGAGGACGCAGGCGCAGGACAAGAAACAGGACTGTGTCGGGCCTTTGGGTGAACCGAAGCAGGACCAGACGCGCCAGCAGAAGCAGGATCAATTGCAGGATGGGTCCTGCAATGACGGCGAGGCCCCCGGTGTGCTGAAAGGTGAAGGCGCAGGACCTGGCGACGGGACCGGCGATTGTGATGGCGAGCCGATCAAGCTGAGGACACAGGCGCAGGACAAGAAGCAGGATTGTGTCGGGCCTTTGGGTGAACCGAAGCAGGACCAGACGCGCCAGCAGAAGCAGGATCAATTGCAGGATGGGTCTTGCAATGACGGCGAAGCTCCCGGTGTGCTGAAAGGTGAAGGCGCGGGACCCGGCGACGGGACGGGCGAAGGCGAGCCAATCATGGAACGCACGCAGGCTCGCGAGGCGAAGAAGACATGCCTTTCACCGGAACCGCAGGAGTTAAAGGTACAGGCAAGGGTGAGCAGGCAGGAAAAGACCAAGGCCGGCGTAGAGGAGGATGAGGACGAGTTCACGCCGGAGTTTCTCATGTTCCTTAAGAGTTACTTCGCCGAGGCGGATGCACGGCAGCAGCGGGAAGGCGAGGCGGCACAGGTCCAAAACCGGCTGCGGCTCGTGAAGAAGATCCAGGAGGCACAGAAGACGATGGAGCGGACTCGTAAAGGCGAGTAGCGCATGGTTTCGATGGGTGATCTACATAGGAGGGCCGCCGTGGTTCAGCTAAACGGGGGCCCTCTTTTTTCGCGGTGTCAGCAGTTTGCAGCGGCTCTTTGAAATGTTGTTGCAGGACGGAGGGTGATTCCTGAAACGGTGCGACGGCGGATTGTCCTTGTATTTTTCGCGAAAAAGTATATAATATGATATACAAGGTGCCGTTTGGGCCCACTTCTGATTCGTTCATCTTTGACCATGCGTCGCGAGGGGGACCAGGCGGCCTCGGCGGGAGAAAAAAAGTGAATTAACATGTAACGTTTTGAGGCGGTTGCGCACCAGTATCCCGAAGACGCCCAGTGGAAAATGAAAACCTCTACACGGAATTGGTCCTGCGGATTCGGCGGGGCGATGAAGGCGCCCGCCAGCGGCTGGCGGCGTGTGTGCGCGGGCCCCTGCAGGCATATGTTTATCGCATTACGATGCGCGACGACCTGACACAGGACATCGTGCAGGAAAGTATACTTGAAATGCTGAAGATACTTGGGAAACTGAACGAGGCCGACCGATTCTGGCCGTGGCTTTGCAAGATTGCACTGAACAAGGTGCGAAATCATCATCGCATCCAGGACAGGCGAAAGAGGGCTGTGATGTCGAAGGCGGACATGCAGAGGTCTTCGGAATCATATCGAAACGCCCTTGAGGATCTGGTGACTGAGGAGTTTAAGCAGATCGTGCGATCAACGATGGACATGCTTCAGCCTAAACACCGGGCAGTGCTGAGCATGAGATGCTACGAGGACATGTCTTATGCCCAGATTGCCGAGATCATGGACTCAAGCGAGCTGAACGTGCGGCTGATGTTCTATCGCGGCAAGAAGCAGTTGCAGAGGCATTTGAGCCGACAAGGTTTCGGCAGGGGCGCGCTGCTTTCGGCGCTGGTTGTGTTTGGCAAGATGACGGCGCCTGATACTGCGGCGGCGGCAGGCATTGCAGTACTGCCTTCGACGGTGAAGGTGGGCGCGATTGCGGCGGCGATAGGGGCTTTGGGCACGAAGACAGCGGTGATTTCGCTTAGTGCGGCGGCCGTCATTACCACCGGGGCTATTGTGGCGAGTTCGCCATCGGGCGGCGGGTTCGACGCGCAATTGCCGGCGGCAGGTTTTGAGGCACAGGCCGGGGCAGTGCGAATCGAAACGGAGGATGAGTCTTATGAGCAGTGGCATTTCTTCCCTGAGGGGACGGACGGACCGGTTATGATGCGAGTGATTCGCATCGACGATGCCCAGCAGGCCTACTGCCAATGGCTGCAGAATGATTCGGCCAATTATCATTATGAGACGGGTAGCGGGAGTGTCCGCATTGCGAATCATCGCAGCTACAATGAAGATCTGTCGGTTCGGCGGCTGCCCACGGATTCGGCGGATCTTACGGCATTTCTGAACCAGATCGAGGGGCGCAACGTTCGTGCCGGACGGCTTTCGAACGAAGTTGGGGGTCTGCTGATTATCACCGCAGGCGAGAGAATGGATCGGGGACGGCTGGTGCGCAACTACGACGTGCTCCAGGAAGAGCATTTTCGGTATGGCTGGCCGGGTCGGGCAAGCAAGATTGACCAGCGCGATGCGATGCACGTGCAGGGGTACTGCCGGTTTACCGTGGCGGGCGAACTCGGGGGGCAGGCAGTGGAGGGCTCGGGATTCGTGCCTCTGTACTACGGCGTGAGCAAGTCGCGGCCGGCGTGGGTATCGATTCGGGCGGGCGAGGTGAGTATGATCGATGACGGTGAGGCGGCGGCGATTGTGGATGCCAAAGGGGACGTTCTGGCGACGTATGCGGGCGGGACTTTCATGCGAGGGCTGGCTCGGCCGTGGATGGGGCTGCACACGGTGGATACGGTGCGGCGCGATTCGGCAGAATACAAGACGCCGTTCGAGACACGTTTTGTGGACGGGCGGACGAAGGCGGAAGTGGTGCTGAAAGCCGGCGACATCGAGATCGTGTACAGAATCGACATGCAAAATGATCTGGTCGAATCAGTGGCGGTGCATTCGGTTACGGACGGCCGGCGGACAGGGCAATTGAAGTTCGCTTATTCGGAGCAAGAAGCCGATTCGAGCAAGGATGGTTTTGTGCGGCTGCGCGTTGTGGGAAGCGGCAAACACCGTGAGAGCCTTTGGCTTGTGGATCTTGCGCGGGACGGAAAATTGCGGCAGCAATAATGAAGAAAACGCAGGAAAAGTCGAGCGTCGGGCGTCTGGCCGGACGGGTGAGTATGTGCCTGATGCTGGCGTTTTGCGCCGCGGCGGCGGCTCAGGGCACTCTTCCCGCAGAGGTTCCGGCGGGCGATTTTAACGGCGATGGTCGGGTCGACGCCGCGGACCTGGCCGTCTTGTCGTCGCAGTGGCACAGAAGGCTGGCGTGGGGGCCGTGGGAGTGCTCACCGCCGCGACTCGTCGCGCATTACAGGTTCGACGGAGACGCCACAGACAGCGCTGGCGACAATGACGGTGTGGTTTTCGGGACGCCGGTGTGGCTGGTCGGCAGAGACGCGGCGGTCGGCAGCGGAGCGGTGGCACTGGAAGATGGCGATTATATTGCAGTGGCAGATAATGGGGTGTTCGACGTCGGCCGGTCGATTACGGTTGCGGTATGGATAAAGACCGCCGCGGTATCAGCACCTGCGACGATTGTTTCCAAGGAAGGCGCATGGAGGTTTCGGGTTGAGGTTGACGGGCGGATGAGTTTTGCCTGTGAGGGGCTCGACATGGGCGGGGAGATTACGGGTCAGGCAGATGTTGCCGATGACACGTGGCGGCACGTGGCGTGCGTTTATGACGGCGACGAGGGTCAGATAATCCTTTACGTAGACGGGCAGGTCGATGCATTGCAGGAGGCCTCGGGGCGGATCGATTCAAGTGATTGCCAGATACGCATCGGGGGCAATGCCGCGGCGCCGCAGGAGCACTGGAACGGGTGGATCGATGACTTGCGGCTTTATAATTGCGCTATGACTGCGGAGCAGATATTCAACCGCATGACCTGGCACGTGGATGCCGCGAACGGTCGGGATACGTTCACGGGTCAGGGCAAGGGACGGGCGTTCAGGACGATTCAGCGGGCAATTGACATGGCGGCCGACGGCGATGAGGTGCTGGTGTGGCCGGGGGTGTACACCGAGGCGATTGTGTTCATGGGTAAGGCTATCACCGTGCGGAGCATGGCCGATGCGGCGGTGATACAGGCACCGGGCGATTTTGCGGTGAATTTCTACTTCGGCGAGCAGGAAAGCACGGTGCTGCAGAACTTCGTGATCGCCAACAGCGAGATCGGCATCTTCGTGGAAGGCAGCCGTCCGACGATTCGGAACGTTACGGTGGTCAACAACGGTTACGGGCTTGAAGCGTACACGGGCAGCCGGCCGGCGATCAGCAACAGCATATTCTGGAATAACTCGCACAGTGACATTTTCAACGACACTTATGCGCCGCAGATTACGTTCAGTTGCCTGGAGCGATTTGCGGCTGGGGAGGAGAATATAAGTGCCGATCCAATGTTTGCGGAACCCGCGGCAGGCGATTATCATTTGGCTTCGGAGATGGGTCGATTTGTCGCCGACGGGCAGCCGTCGAACTCGGGCGCGGGCGGCGGGTACTGGGTACAAGACGAGCGGACGAGTCCGTGCATCGACGCTGGGGACCCAACGCTCAACCCTATGGGCGAGATGATGCCGAACGGGGCTCGCGTGAACATGGGCGCTTTTGGCGGGACGGCACAGGCGAGCAAGAGCCCCTGGCCATTAAAGTGCGATGCGAATAACGACGGTAAGGTGGACGCGTATGATTTAAGGATGCTCGCGGAGAACTGGCTCTGCGGCAGTCAGGAGTCTCAAGAGTGAATTGAACAGAGAACGGAGCGACAAGGCGTTCACGCTTGTTGAGCTCTTGACGGTGCTTGCGACAATGTCGCTGCTGACGGCGATTCTGCTGCCTGCGCTGTCGAAGGCCAGACAGGCCGCGCGCAGGCTCGTCAGTGCGGCCAATCAGCGACAGGTGAGCCAGGCTGTGATTGCTTATGGGGGTGAGAACAACGAATGGCTTCCGGAGTCGGTTGCGACGCTGGGCACGTCGCTGCGGTGGAGCTGGCGCGAGCCGACGGTGCTTACGGGTTTTCAGAAGCGCAGTCCATATCACCGGCGTAGCGTCAGTGAGTATCTTCGGGAATACATACCGACGGCCAAGACAATGTTCTGTGCAAGCGCGCCACGGGCTTACGAATATCTGGAAGACTCGTGGCTGGCGGGGGATGCATGGGACAATCCGAGCCCGGATACCGGCCTGGAAGATCCTGTGTACGGTACATACTGTTTCTACTGGGGGTACAGGGGATATCTTGCGGAGAAGGGAACACCATTCGTGGGTCCGGCAAGGAGTTTCGGCGAGCGCGGACAGAGCACCCTTTTGATCAGCGATTACTTTGGTTACGGGCACTGGCGCAACGAGCTGACCTACGGCACGCGCAGTGCGTTCGGCAGTTGCGAGAGGTTCAACGGCGCGTCAATCACGGCGGGCACGCCGGTGTCGTCGGAATACTGGTCACGCGTGACAAGCGACGACCCCCCAGAGCGGCGAACCGTCCGGATTGTGCTGCACGCCGGGTTTACCGACGGCCACGTCGAGAAGTACTCCGCCGAGCAGACGCGCGTCCTTAAGGTTGCAATGACGCCGGACGGCAGCGTGCCATATCCGGACAACGTTGGTCCCGCGGGGGACATTTACCTGCCCATTACAGGCAGCCGATAGAGCCGCATCCTGCAGGTTGACTACAAAGTCCAGCCGCTGCGGTATTCGCAATGGAGCAGGTCGTTGGCCTCGGGCACATTGGTGATCCTGAAGTTCTCAGCATCCCAGTAGAGCTTCTTGTGCGTACGGATGGCAATGTTGCCCAGGAGTACCATCTCGGTGAGGGGACCTGCATGGTCGAAGTTAGCGCCTGCGGGCTTGCCGCCTTTGCAGGCTGCGATCCACTCCTTGTGGTGGCCGGGCGAACGAGGCAGGACCTTCGGGGGCGCGCCGTACTCCTTCATCTTCGTCTCGGGTATGATTCGGTTGCCGAGGATGGTTCCCTTGTCGCCAACGTACATCATGCCGTCACCACCGCCCATTCTGCGGTTGTCCTCCAGTTCCTTCGGGCGGATTGGCATCATGCCGCCGTCATACCACGTCGCCGAGACCGCCGGACGATCGCCTTTGGCGGCAAACTCGAAATGCACCACTGAGCCAAGGGGCGCAGTTTCGTTCTGGATCTCAGGCGGGCACTGAAAATTGGTACTGGATGCTTCGACGCTTATGGGCGCACCGAGGTCAAGCGCCTTGTAGATCGCCGAGAAGTTGTGGCAGCCGATATCACCGAGGACGCCGGTGCCGAAATCCCACCAGCCGCGCCAGGTGAACGGATGATAAGCGGGATGGTACGGCCGTTGGGGAGCAGGACCCAGCCACAGGTCCCAGTCGAGTCCGTCGGGGACAGCCGGTGCGTCGCCTGGGCGGGCAATGCCGCGAGGCGATATCCGTGGGTAGCGGTTCGACCAGCCGTGGATTTCGCGGACGTCGCCGATTGCGCGGTCCCGGATCATCTCGCAAAGCACGCGCGAACTTTCGTCGGCCTGGCCCTGGTTGCCCAACTGCGTTGCAACGCCGGCTTCGCGGGCGGCCTTGGCGATTTGCCTTGCCTCGTAGACGGTGTGGGTCAGCGGTTTTTCGCAATAGATGTGCTTTCCCATTCTGATGGCGGCCATCGTGATGCAGGCGTGCGTGTGGTCGGGCGTGGCGATGACGACTGCGTCGATGTCCTTCTGCTCGTCGAGCATCTTGCGGTAGTCCTTCCATCTGCGGGCGCTGGGCCAGAACTTGAACGCCTCATGGACGCCGCCCAGGCGCCAGTCCACGTCGCAGAGGGCGACGATGTTCTCGCTTTCGCATTCGCGGAGGTCGCCGTAGCCCCTGCCGCCGAAGCCTATGCCGGCGATGTTGAGTTTCTCGCTCGGCGGCACGTGCGCCGCACCGCCCAGTACGTGCCGCGGCACGAATGCAACCGCACCCACACCCGCCGCCGAAGTCATAAAACGCCGCCGTGAAAGTCCCCTTCCCGGTGTGCCGCCCGTAAGATCAACCTTCATAAGTCACCTCAAGAAGAAACCAATTCGTTACCGCTTCGGTACCGCTAACCACCTCATCAGGATTGTAACAGTTGCCGATTCGCCATGCCAGGCATTTCTGAGGTATGACTACGGCCCGGCCTTTAGCCGGCAGACTTCAGAACACACGAAATCCGTGCAATTATGCATTTCGAATGCAAATTTGCAGGCAAATGCGTGTTTTCTGCACAAAAAAGCGATCTAATTAGCTAATCGGCGACATCCTGACCCAGTTTCTTGGCCCAGCGCATGGTTGCCCTGTACTTCGGACTCCCGGCAGCGTCGTCGTCGTAGAACTGGAGCAGACCCCAACTTCCCCATTTGCTCCACCGGCCTGTTGAGGAAAAGTAGCAGAACATATCGCCGCCGACCTTCTGCCAGGCATCGTAGTGCCTGTCGTAGATCGTTTCCATACGCGGGTGGGCGTTTGCAGCATGGAGCAGTACCGTGAGTTTGTCGTTGTTCTCGCCGCCGCCCACGCCCACGGCGTGCTGGCCGCCTTCGTAGGTCACCAGTTTGAGCCCGTACTTGTCGGCGACGGCCTTGCTCTTCGTGATCCACTCGATTGATTGCGGCAGCGACTTTTTCTCCAGATAATCCATTACCTGGTCGACCGTCCAGCCCGCCACCTCATCAGCGGAGGGCTTGCCCGTCGGGCTGATGTTGAAGCTGATGTACGGCGCGATCGCCAGTGCGTCGGCGTGCTTGAAGGCATCCTGCCACTCGACTATGCGTTCGGAGACATAGGGATTGGCGGCCTGCGACGGCAGAACCCGGATGAGGCGATCGGCGCCGCCGAAGACCTGCTCCCATATCTTGAAGATCTGAACGGATCGGTGCGCCGTGAACCTCCATGCACCCTCCCACGTCTTATCGGCAAATCCGAGCTTGACGCCCTGCTCACCCGCCCAGCGGCTCTGCGCGAACTGTCCGTTCCATACTTCGTTGGAATATTCGACGTACACCTTAAGACCCGGATCGAGGCGGCGTTTGACCATCGCCGCAAACCTCTGCACGTAGTCGTCGTCCGCCAGGTGCGGCATGCAGAACCACGGATCGGCCTTGAGCCGATTGCACAGATCGATCATCAGTTCGAGCGCAACGCCCTTGCCGCTGAATGTCGCGTCGGCAGGCTTCGGGCGCTCTTCCCACGTGCTGATCTTCGAGTTGTTGGTGTGCATGAAGTCCATGAACCGGAGGCACGCCATGCCCTTCCAGCGGTTCAGGAACACCGGATGCCAGGGATCTGACCTGTATGCATGCTCAAAGCCGGGCATGATCACGCGGATATTGCGAACGTAGTCGGCGGGGTCCGTTTCCATCAGGCGGATGAACACTGCGCCTTTTGACGAATCCACGTCGATAACTACGCGTCCCGGTATGCTCGCAACCGCCCTGCCTGCGCCCCAGAAGTCAAGCCTGCCTTTGCCCTCGTAAAGCACTGTGTATCGCCCGGGCGGATAGTGCCCGCCGTCGATCGTGCAGACCAGAGTCTCAGCCCAGCAGTCCGAGTCAAAGCGCCTCACCCAGCCATGCTCGTCCAGTTCCAGTCGGGGTCCCTGCCCCCAGCCCTTGTCCTTCTCCTGGCTGATCCATGAACGCGACATGCGGAAGACGTCAACAAACGGCAGTTCGGTATTCCAGTCAGCGGGTCCGGCGAGGTTCATACCCAGACGTGCGGCGCCATCGACCGCAAGACAATCGACAGCATACAGACCCGCACATAAAAGCACCGCCGCCGCTAAAACCCTTGATCGCATCATCATGTGATCTCCTTCATCCCGCAATTCATGCCGATCCAAGAAAACAGCCTGTCCAAATCGTCTGATTCGGACAGGCTGCACATATGTGCCTTGATGTAATCCTAAAGCGACCAACCCGGCCGATAGTGCGATTCGTGGCTGATGAACTCGTCCGCCTCGGGACAGTTCGCGGCCTTCATCTTCGCACCGTCCCAGGCGATCTTCTTGCCGGCGCGTATCGCCACGTCGCCCAGCAGGATGAACTCGGCCAGTCGTGCGCTGTAGCTGAAGTTGCTGCATGCCGCCGGGCCGCCCTTGCAGGCATCGAGCCAGTCGCGATGGTGACCCTTGGATCGGGGAATCGTCTTCGGGGGCAGCTTGTCGCGCAGCTCGCGTCTTTTCGATTCAGGAATGATCCGCGGAGACCTGCTCCAGCCGCCGCCCATGATCGTCGCCTTGTCGCCGATCAGTATGATGCCGTTGCCGCCCTCGCCCATCTGCAGGTTCTCTTCCAGCTCCTTGGGACGTTCGGGCTGGAACTTGCCGTCGTACCAATGGACCTTGACCGGGGGCATGTCGCCGCGCTTGCCGAACTCCCAGACTATCTTGTTGTTCGGAGCTATGACCTCGGAGTCCAGGAATTCGCTTGTGCCCTCAACGCTGATCGGATGGTCCAGCTTGAGTGCCGCAAACGCCGGCTCAAGGTTGTGCACTCCCATGTCACCAATACAGCCTGTGCCGAATGCCCACCAGCCCCGCCAGTTGTATGGCGCATATTGCGGACTGTACGGACGCGGCTTGATCGGACCCAGCCAGAGCTCCCAGTCCAGCCCCCTGGGAACAGGCGGCGTCTCATTGGGACGTCCGCGACCGCTCGACCAGCCGCCGGCGGCGCTCCACGCGTGAACCTCACGCACATCGCCTACCAGACCCGACCAGACCCACTCGCGGGTCAGGGCATTGCCTTCGTCGCTGCGTCCCTGGTTGCCCATCTGTGTGGCCACCTGGGCCTGCTCGGCGGCCGCGGCAAGCGCACGAGCCTCGCTGATATTGTGCGTCAGCGGCTTCTCGCAGTAGACATGCTTGCCGTTCTTGATTGCCGCCATCGCCGTAACCGCGTGAGCATGGTCCGGCGTGGCGATCAGCACCGCGTCGATGTTGTTCTTCTCGTTGTCGAACATCCTGCGAAAATCCAGGTACTCGGCGCACTTGAAGTTCGGATTGTCCTGCTGATAGCGTTTTTCAACCATCGCCTTGACGGGGGCGCGTCCCGCCACACCGCCATAGTAGAAACGGCCGTAGTCGTCCTGCTCGTTGGGATCAACCACTGCTACTATCCGCACGTCGGCCTGCTGGAAGAGCCCCTGCGAGTTGGTCCGCCCCTGCCCGCCGCAGCCGATAATCGCGACATTAATCGTCTCGCTCGGCGCGACGAACCTGCCCCCGCCCAGCACGTAACGCGGCACTATCGTAAACGCCGCCGCCGCACCCGCCGCCGACCCCAGGAACCGCCTGCGCGAGATTCTGTTCTGGTCGCTCATGTTCTTCCTCTCTAACGAATAATCTTATCTTCAATCGATAACCTGCCTGGAAGCTCACTTTGGACACGGTAACCGGCTCGGTCCAAACTATCCAGTTTACCCGGCTTTCCATGACATTTCAAGTAATCAGACGACTGCCGAGCCGACGAAATTGCCCGCCAGCGCCGCCCGGCAGTCCTGATTTTGAGTGCCGCAAAATGCAACTTCTTATATAACAACCGTTTACAGCAAAAGAAGGCTTCGGCAGCCCATGCAGGTCAAAGTTGACATTTTTATTCGTGCCGGTGGATTTCTGATCAAGATCGTTGTATATTGTAAGCATGATACCGGACGAAAACCGGAGCTTCGGATGATATGAATGTGCTGTTCACAATCGGGCATTCCAACCACTCGCTTGAACGCTTTGTCGAACTGCTGCGTTCGCAGGCTGTCTGCACTGTGATCGACGTTCGTTCAAGCCCTTACAGCAAGTACTCGCCTCACTTCGGCAAGGACGTTCTGGAAAACGCCCTGCCCAATGCGGACATCCGTTATGTTTTTCTGGGTCGCGAGATCGGCGCGCGCCGCTCCGAAGCGACCTGCTACATCGACGGCCATGCGCGCTACGATCGCATTGCACAACTGCCGATTTTCCGCGAAGGCCTCTCTCGCGTAATCGAACTGGCGGCAGGGTTCAGGTGTGCGGTGATGTGCTCGGAGGCCGACCCCGTGACGTGCCACCGGACCATACTGATCTGTCTTGAGTTGAAGAAGATGCGCCCGGACCTTTCGATTATGCACATCCTGGCGGATGGAACGACGGAGACACACGAAGCTGCCGAACAGCGGCTGGTGAAACTCCACAAACTTCAGCGGGAGCTTTTCGGCGAGCTGACAACCGAGGCGGCGCTTGTAGACAGGGCTTTCGAATTGCAGGCGGCCAAACTCGCCTGTTCACAGAACCCGGAGGAAGCATGAAACTCTTCACCATCGGCTTCACGAAGAAGACCGCCGAGCAGTTCTTCACCCGCCTGCAAAAGGCCGGCGTCAAACGCATCCTCGACGTCCGCCTCAATAACACCTCGCAACTCGCCGCGTTCGCCAAGGCCGCCGACCTGACCTATTTCCTTCAGGCAATCACCGGTATCGAATACCTGCACGTACCTGAATTTGCGCCCACACAGGAGGTGCTGGACGCCTTCAAAAAGGACAAGGGCTCCTGGGCCAATTACGAGAAAGGGTTCGCAGCATTGCTAAAGGATCGCCGAATTGCCGAATCCGCGCAGGCCATGATCCGCGACCGCGACTGTCTGCTCTGCAGCGAACCGACACCTGAACATTGCCACCGCGGCCTCCTCGCCGAGCACATCCAGAAACACATGGACAACGTGGAGGTGATTCACTTGTGAGTCTGACGCGTATTGTCGTTCTGGCCAACTCGTGGAAACACCACGACTGGTGCATCGCAGGGATCGATCTGGACACCGGCAAGTGGGTGCGCCCGGTAACCGACCTCGACGATGGACGCGTACCCAGAACCGCCATGAAGCTGGACGGCTGTTTTCCCGCCCTGCTCGACGTGCTGGAAATCCCACTTGCCCCCACCGGTCCCGACTACGACTTCGAGAGTGAGAACCGCTCCATCCTGCCCGGCCCCTGGCGCCACGACGGCGCTTTGCGGCCACAAGACCTGCACAGATACATCGAGCGTCCACCATGTATCCTCCACAACCATAACAGATACGTCACCCCCGCGGAGATGCAGCAGAAGCCCTTCGCTGAACGAATCACCCTGCAGCTCATTCACGTCGACCGCCTCCGCATCCGCGACGCCCGTCAAAACCCGGCCGGCAGACATATTTGGAAAGGCATCGTCCCATCCGGCGGCCGCTGCCTCGAAGCCAACATCACCGACCCCATACTCCACGGACGGCTCGACCGCTGCGAAGGTCCGCCGCCGGGTCCATGCCTGGTAACCATGAGCCTCAGCATGCCCCACAAACCCTCGCACTGGCCATCCGACGCCAAACCCGCCTACTGGAAACTGATCGCCGGCGTCATCGAGCTGCCCGTCATGTAAGCGTCAAACCCCACAATTTCACGCTGCTGCGGTTGCATTCCGGCAACGTGTCGCTATACTGCCCTCTTTCAATTAAACGTTATCCCTGCCGCGAAGGCGGGAATCCACAACAGTACCGGGAGCGTTAATAAATGGACCTCTTCAATTACACCAACGGCCGACTCTTTGCAGAAGGCGTCCCTGTCGACGCCATAGCCGACGAAGTCGGCACCCCCGTCTTCATCTACAGCAAGGCAACGTTTCTGGACCACCTGCATAAGATTCAGGCTGCATACGCAGAACTCGACGCAACCGTCTGCTATTCCGTTAAGGCCTGCGGCAATATCAACATCCTGCGCTTACTCGCCGAAGCGGGCAGCGGCTTCGATATCGTCTCGGGCGGAGAGCTCTTCCGCGCACGCCGTGCGGGCGCCGACACCGGCAAGATCGTCTATGCCGGGGCAGGCAAAACCGACGCCGAGATCATCGACGCCCTCAACGCGCCTATCGGCTACTTCAACATCGAATCCGAAGAGGAACTGGAAAACCTCATCCGACTCGCAAAGCAAACCGGCAAGCGGGCCAAGGCGGCTCTCCGCGTCAACCCCGATGTCGACCCAAAAACGCACCGATTCATCACGACCGGCACCAAAGAAACAAAATTCGGCGTGGACATCGAACGAGCCCGCAAGGTCTTCGCCGACTACGGCGCAAACGGCGCAGCAGACCTGTGCGCAATCCACGTGCACTTAGGCTCCGGCGGCAAGACAATCGATCCTTATGTCGAGGCCGTCCGGAAGATACTGCCCGTTATCGACGACCTGCGGGCCGCCGGGCACACAATCGAGGCCCTCGACCTCGGCGGCGGCTACGGCGCTGCATACGAATCAGACACCGTCCCCTCTGCCGCCGATTATGCCGCGGGCATCGTGCCGCTCCTAAGGGACAAGAACCTCAAGCTCATACTCGAACCCGGAAAGGCGATCATCGCCAACGCCGGCATACTGCTGACGCGCACCCTTTACACCAAGACCGGCGGCGAGAAGAAGTTCATCATCGTCGATGCCGGCATGAACGACCTCATACGCCCGTCACTCTATGACGCCTTCCACTTCATTTGGCCCGCCAATATACCGCCCGCTTTAACGCCGACCAAACGCAGCAAGGAGCTCTCCCTCGACGGCACACAGACAGTAGACGTCGTCGGGCCAATCTGTGAAGGCGCAGACTTCTTCGCAAAAGACCGCCTGCTGCCGCCGGTCAAACGCGGCGACCTGCTGGCCATCTTCACCGCGGGCGCATACGGCTTCACGATGGCAAGCAACTACAACGCGCGACGACTGCCGCCGGAAGTGCTCGTAGACGGCAAAGACTACACAATAATCAGACGCCGCCAGTCCTGGCAAGACCTGATCGCCCTGGAAGAATAGCCGCTTCGCCGAGGCGATGTCTTGCACTCTCAATGCGAATATGCTCTAATCACTGCATAATAAGCCATATTCATTGAAAGGGCAGACTCGTGTGTGAATCATGCGCCAATGGAGGTTTTACCCGTCGCGAATTTGTCGCCGCTGCCGGTGCAATCGGTGCGATGAATCTGATCCCAACTGCAAACCTTGGCGCGGATGCACAACCGGCCGCGATGCCGCCTATCAACAAGACCCCGGCCCGCATAAGGGTTGTCTTCCTGTACCCGCCCGCCGACGTGGTCAACGCCGGCAAGAACGAAGACGGCTGGGCGCCTCACCGCTGGTTCACATGGCCCGGCAACCAGTTCCAGCCCGAAGCCCAGGAACAGACGTTTACCCGGAAGATTAAAGAGATGGCCGACCGTATCGGTCTGGATGTTGCCTTCGCTCCGAAAGCCGTTTACCAGGACGCCAAGGTCCGCGAATACATCGCCGATACAAAGGCATCCGGCTGCGACGGCGTCGTCGTCGTCAACTTCTGGAACACCTTTGCAAAATGGTCTCTGCAGATCGCCGCCGAATCCGCCCCAACCGCCATCGTTTACCAGCCTGTAGGCTCCAACCACCAACTGCCCCCGGCCGATCTGCGAAACGCCGAAGGCATCTTCTACATCCACTCCATTGAGAACTGGGACGAGATCGAACGCGGCCTGCGCGCCGTCCACACCAGCAAGATGCTCGCCCAAAGCCGCCTCTTGCGGGTAACCGCCAATCCCCCCAAGCGGCATAACGAGAAGAAGTTCGGCGTCGACGTGGTCGGTGCGGACGCCGCCGAGTTCAATTCGCTCTTCGATGCCGTCAAACTGGACGACCCTGTCGTCCGCGAGGCAATGGCGTGGAAGCAGAAAGCCCTTGGCGTCACGGACGTCGTCGACGAGTACTTTGTCGAGGCCATGCGCTCCCATCGTGCCGTACAGCAGATCATGCAGCGCTACGCCGCCGACGCCATCACCATCAACTGCCTCATGCTCCAGCACCGCAAGCCCTGCCTCAGCTTCGCGACCAATAACGGCCTGCTTATCCCCTGCGGCTGCGAAAATGACTTTAACGCAACGCTTACCATGATGATCGGACGACTCCTCTTCGAACGCGGCGGCTTCCAGCACAATCCGGAATTCGACACCAGCCGCAATCAGTACTTCGCCTCGCACTGCACATGCACCACAAAGCTCAAAGGCCCCGTCGGCGCGTCCCAGGACTACTTCGTCCGCCCGTTTTTCCACCAACTCCCCAAGACCGCCGCACTCGACGTCCAGTGGACGCCCGATGAACCGGTAACGCTCGTAAGGTACAACAGCGCCGACGACAGCATCGCCTGCTGGACCGGTAAGGTAATCAACTCGCCCGCAAGCCCCCCCACCGGCGGCTGTGCAACGCGGGTTCTCGTCGACATCGACAAGGTCGACGACGTCTGCGACATATATACAGGACCGCACCCGATCCTCTACTGCGCCGACAAGGGCATGGCTCGGCGGGTGAAAGTCCTGGCCAAAATACAAAAGATCTCAACCGTCGGTAATATCTAACCGTGGACGCAGCAGCCTTGCAGGATACCATAAACATGCCTGATTATATCGCTTTATGGATATAGTCGCTCCGAGAAACAACATAGGACTACGACGATTGAAAAGCGGGTTTTATGTCTTGACAATTTAAGCGGGATAAACTATAGTAATTATGACATTTGAGGACGGGTGAAGGGCGTTTTTTTGGGGGCGGGGCACGTCTTTTTACTTGTTCGCCTGGGCCCACGATACAGTGGGGTTGAATACGTGAGCACGCTGCGCGTGCCGAGATCAAGGTGGAAAGGAAGGCGGGTTATATGAGAAGAGCGATGCTTTTCGGGGCGGTTTTGGGTTTGCTGATTCTGGTTTCGGCCGCGCCGGCCGGGAGGGTTGTGAGCTGGGGTTCAAATGCGGACGGTCTTCTGGACAACGTGCCGGAGGGGAATGATTTCGTAGCGGTTGCAGCGGGCGCCAAGCATAGTCTTGCCCTGCGATCAGACGGTACGGTTGCGGCATGGGGATCGAATACTTACGGGCAGTGCAGTGTTCCCGTTGACCTGGAAGACGCGATTGCGATTGCCGCCGGGTATGAGTTCAGCATAGCGCTGCGGGAGACCGGCCAGATCGTCACATGGGGACGGAACAATTACAACCAGGTGTCGGGCAAGCCGGCCGGGACCGACTTTGTGGCTATCGCCGCGGGCGGCTACCACGGACTGGCGATCCGGGAGAACGGCTCGGCGGCAGCCTGGGGCTGGAACGTGACGGGTCAGACAAGCGTGCCGGCAGGTACGAACTACCTGAAGGCCGACGGCGGCGCATTTCATAGCGTGGGGCTGCGAGGCGCCGGTCCTGCCGGGTCGGTCTCGACCTGGGGTACGGACTCGTGGGGGCTCACGGCTATTCCGGCCGGGGCGGATTTCGTCGCGGTTGCAGCCGGATATTCACACAGCCTGGCGCTGCGGTCGGATGGAACGCTGGCCGCCTGGGGGCTGCAGGACGGCGGCGCCAGCGATTACGGTCAGGTCGAGAATACGCCGGAGGAAGGCGGGTTTGCTACGATTGCCGCGGGCGATTATTTCTGTGTAGCGCTGAAGACCGACGGGTCGCTGACCGCCTGGGGGCAGAATACGAGCGGGCAGACAAACGTACCGGAAGGCGCCAGCTTTACGGCAATCGCCGCCGGTCAGGCGCACGGGCTGGCGATATCGGAACCCGGCAAGCTCATACTGCTGGCGCCGAACGGCGGCGAGCGGTGGCAGTCCAAGACAGTCCAGACGATTATGTGGCTGACGGAAGGGCCGGTGTCCGAGGTGGTGGTCGAATACTCGACCAACGGCGGTGCGAGCTGGTCGGCTGTGTCGCCGGCGAACGAGGGGAACAACGGGATGTACGACTGGCTGGTGCCGGCGGTGGAGTCGCAGGAGTGCCTGGTGCGGATTACGTCGGCGGCTTCGTCGAAAATCACCGACCAGAGCGAAGCGGTGTTCGAGATTTACGGCTGCCCGCTGAAGGCGGACCTCACCGGCGACTGCAAGGTCGATATGGCGGACCTGGCGGTGCTTGCGTCGGAGTGGCTGATGTCGGAGTCGTCGGAGGAGCCGCAGAGCAACGCGGCGGATTTCGACGGCAGCGGCAAGGTCGACTGGAATGACCTGGAAGCGTTTGCCGCACACTGGCTGAAGCAGGATGCGGGCATGTATGATCTGGACGGCACCGGGGATGTGGATTTGAATGACTTCGCGGTCTTCGCGGGAAGCTGGCGGTGGAAAAGGTAGCCGGCTGATAGTCCTTTGTTGCGGGTTTTCAATACAGGCCGCGGGTGCGAGCGATCCGCGGCCTGTTTTCTTTGCGGGGACGTATGCGGCCAACTGAATGTGCGGCTGTCCCTTTTTCAGGTGGTGAGGTACTGGTCGATAAGGTGATCGATTTGGGTTGGGAGGACTCCGAGGAGGTGGGCGAGGTCCACTACTGTGGGGCGTTTGCGGATTTCGTGCATGTGGGTGATCGCTGCTTTCAGGCGGGGGCGGGGACATTGGATTTGTTCATAGGTGTGGGCTGCGCCTGCTTGTTTCAGGCAGTTCTTGATTTGTTGGGGGGTTCGGACGTGGGGGCGGACGGCTGTTCGGAAGGTGTTCCATATCTGGGGGTCGGTGATCTTTGCGGTTATGGTTTTCAGCAGGGGCTGTTTGCTTCGGTATTGTTCGGCTACGTTGGGGGCGAGTTTGTCCCAGAAAGCGTGGTCGATGTCGGTTGGGGCGGCTACGGGTTTGGGGGTGTCAATTTTGAGAATTTGTTCATAGAGGGCGGCGGCGAAGATCGTGCCGAGGCCGACCTGGCGGCCGTGGAGGTCATGGGGGACATCGTCGACGGAGGACATCATGTCGAGGGTGTGGCTGAGCATGTGTTCGCCGCCGGATGCGGGAGCGGACGTGCCGACGACGGTCATGGCGATACCGGAATAGATGAGGGCGTTGAAGAGGGCTTCAATTGCAGCGGCGTCGCGATTGCGAATCGCGGCCGGGTTGTCGAAGTAGGCAGGTTCGATGTCGTTTATGAGCCCGGCGCAGAACGGGCAGAAGTACTCGTCAAGGAACAGGTGGTTCATGAGCCAGTCGGCGGTGCTGACGGGCTTGGCGAGGACGTCGCCCAGGCCGGCGGCGGTGAGTTCGAACGGCGCATCGCGGATGACCGAAGGAACAGCGAAGATGGCTAATGGAGCGCGGGCTACGTGCAGGGTCTTGACGCCTTTGATGGTGGGGGCGACGTTGGCTGCGGTGTAGCCGTTCATGGTGGCGGCGGTCGCCAGGACGGCGTAGGGGAGGTAGCGTTCAAAGGCCAGCCACTTGGTAAGGTCGTTGATAACGCCGGCGCCGACGGCAAGCATTATGTCGGCGGGCGCAATTTGTCGATCGAGGGCAGCGAATGTGCAGTCGTCGCAGACGGGGGAACCGTGGGCGGTGTCGGGGACGATAATATGCGAGATGGTCCACCCCCCCTGCCGCAACACCGCAGCAGCATGTTCCCCCGAAAGAGACCACGTGCGCACGTCGGCCAGGAGCATAACACGGCGGGCCGGCTTAAATGCGGCAAGCGTTTGCGGGATGGCCTCAACGGCCTCTTCCGAGTAGATGATGCTGCTGACGGGCACAGTGTGGGTCTTGCCGCATTGGCACTGGAAAGTGGAATTCAGAAGCTCGCCATGGTTCATGTCTTTCCCCAATTCTCCCTGGTTTGCGCACAGTCCATGATACTGGTTACAGTATTTTTTCGAGCGTTATGGGCTGGTTGTCTGCGAAGCGGGCGGCTTCGGCGTCGGCGGGGTTCATCGTTATATGGTCGGTGTTGGCATCCGCGGCGGGCGGGCCTGCTTTTACATGGACGGACCGCAGGCCGCCGTAGTACCAGCGCGCATGGTTGGCATACAGAAGGTCGCCGGGGTCGGCGGACATTGTATCGAGCGTCTTCCGAGAGACGATGACGGTCCCCTCTTCGAGGGCGGGGTCAACGCTGACTACTACTTTGGCTATCTTGCCGGGACGGCGGTTTGGTTCTGCGCCCTTGTATTGGCGCATCGCGTCAAGCTGGGTGCCGGCGACGAGGCCTTTGATCTGCGCAAGGGGTTTGGGTCTGGTGAAGAGCGAGACCGCTATGCCGAGCGAAGCGGAGGCTATCAGACCAAAGAGTGCCCGCATAAACTTATAGCTGCCGGGTCCCATGCCGAAATCCAAGGGGCCGACGAGGGCATCCGGCCAGATGAATGACGCAGCGACGAGCAATGCACCCCCGGTGATCGTTGTGAATGCCGCTACGGGCGTATATCGACGCCAGGTTATGCCCAGGAATATCGCAACGAGGACCGGCGGCGTAACGGCGGCGGTGAACATGCCGTGTGCGCCGTAGATGGTGTCTTTCATGAAAACGGGCACCAGCGCCAAACCAAGCGCCGCCGCGACAAGACTGGTGATACGTGCGACGACAAGGTAGTGTTTGTCGTCCGCCTCACGCTTGACGTAGGGCTTCCATATATCGTTTACGAAGATGGCGCTTACGGCGTTGATGAGCGAGTCGGCGGTGCTCATTAGCGCCGCGGTAAGGGCGGCCAGAACGAAACCGAAGAGCCCCGGCAGGCAGAGAAAATGCGCGGCCTTCACAAAAGAGTCGCCGGCCGAGGTCGTCAGTTCGCCGTTGTTGACCAGCGCCTTGGCGATCCATCCGCCGCAACTGGTCGCGATGGCCGCCAGCGGCGTCAGGACGAGTATCCAGGCGACGACCATGCGACGTGAATCGTGCACGCTCTTGAGCGAAAGGAATCGCATGATGAAGCCCTGGTGCATAAGCATGAGGGCGCCGGTGTTGGCCAGCGCGTCCTGGACGTAGATTCCGATGAAGCTGAACTCGGGAGGATCGGCGAAGTCTGAGAAGGCGTATTTGTGGCTCTGCGGCAGCAGAGCCCAAAAGTCGCCGAAGCCGCCGAAGTGGTATATCCCCGCGGCGAAGAGACCCATTCCGGCGATGAGCAGTATGATGCCCTGCGCCAGGTCCGTCATGATGATCGCGGTCTGCCCGCCGATGTAGACGTAAAGCGCCACGGCGACCGCCGTAATGGCGGCGCCCGTCATGATTTGCCAGCCGAGAAGCGTCTGAAGCGTCTTGCCCAGAGTGATCAGGTTTATGCCGATGTAGCCAATGATGTAGATGAGGATGATGACGGTGGCCGCGATGCGAGTGGGCTTGTCGAAACGCGCTTCCATGTATTCGGGGATGGACTGGATGCGGCGGTAGTACACGATTGGAATCCAGACCAGGACCAGAACGGGCACCCAGAACCAGTCATTGAAGTACGTCTGCGTGCTGCTGATACCGTAGGTGAAGCCGGCTGCGCTGTACTTGATAAAGCTGTAGCTGCCCACGACGGTTGCCACGCATGAGAATGCGATGAGCCACCATGCGAATCGCTGCCCGCCGAAAAAGAAATCCTTGGTGCTTTTCGTGTATCGACCGAAGCACAGGCCGAAGCCGAGCACAACGACGAAGTACGTAAGCATGACTCCGTAATCGAGTATGCCGCCGATCGCCTGGGCGATGATCATGGTGTTGCTCCTTCGGGCAGGTGCGGGGCGAGAAAAGTGAACACCGCCGCCAGGACCAGCAGCCCGATGAACCCGGCCGCGAAAATCACCATGAAACGGCGGTCTCGCGCCAGACTCAAATCAAGATACCGGCCGCGGAGGCCGCAGACTATGCCGACGATACAGAGGAGTCCTCCAACGCCGAACTGACAGATGATTGGCCATACTCGTGACATTTGTTGTTAATCCTTTGCGGGATGGGAAGCGAGTTGTTCGGCAAGCCATGCCGGACGGTTGGTGGTTATACCGTCGACGCCGAGAGCGACGAGTCGGCGCGCCTCGTCGGGATCGTCGACGGTCCAGACATAGAGGCCGAGGCCGGACTCCCGGACCTGACGCGAGAATTCTTCGGTTACCCCGGCAAAGTGGACGTCAAGGCCGTCGAGCTTCTTCTCCTGTGCCCGGCGAATCAGCGACGCATCGTGGGGGATATAGCGGTTTGTTACTTTCTGCTTTTCGGTGCCCTTGAGCCAGTACACCGGGGTCCGCGGCATCCGCTCCTTCGCAAGGGCGACCACGTCGATATCGAAGCCGATGATAACGATGCGCGACAGTTTGCCGCTCTTGCGAAGAATTCCTTCGAGGACCGGGACCGTTTCGGGTCCGCTCTTGATTTCGACGTAGAGTTTTCGGTGCGGGGGTATGGTTTGGAGCACTTCTTCGAGGAACGGAATCTTCTCGCCCGCAAACTCCTCCGACTTGAACCGCCCCACCTCGAGCTTTCGCAACTCTTCCGCGGCAGTGTCGGCCACGACAAGTTTGGTGCCGGCGGTTCGCTTGGTGTCTTTGTCGTGTATGACAACGATGCGTTTGTCGGCGGTCAGGTGCACATCTATTTCGACGTCGAAGTCCTGCCGCCAGGCAAGCATCACGGCGGCAAGCGTGTTTTCGGGGGCATCGTATGATGCACCGCGGTGGGCGATGATCTCGACGTCAGGCTTACAGCCAGCCAGAGATGCGGCCATACATAAACATCCGTAAAGGAGCATTTTGTTCATTTTTACGCCCGTCCAATGAAGGTTGTCATGCTGCTTTCACAGGATAACTGAATTAATGTTGGAATCAAGCGGCTTTTTTTTGCAGTTTGAACTTATCATTTCGCCTGTTTTTGCAGAATTATTATGTATCCATGTTGGGGCGGATGCGTTAGATTGTTGTGATATTCGGTGAGCCGCCGCCCGATGCGGGGGACGCCTCAGGCGGATGTCACCCTCTTTGGGGGAAAACAGACAAATGAAAATTCTGCTCATTAATCCTACTACGCCGGACACTTTCTGGGGTCTTAAAAACGCGGTGAAGTTTATCGCTCGCAAGGCGTCGCTTCCCCCGCTGGGCCTGCTGACAATCGCCGCGATGCTGCCCAAGGCATGGGACAAACGTCTGGTGGATACGAACACACGCCGGCTGCGCGACTCAGATATCACGTGGGCGGATTACGTCTTTATTACGGGCATGGTTATTCACAAGGACAGCGTGGAGCAGATTATCAGCCGGTGCAAGATTCTCGGCAGACCCGTCGTCGCGGGCGGGCCCTTGTTCACCGCCGCTGCGGATGAATACGGACACGTCGATCATCTTGTGCTAAACGAGGCGGAGATCACACTGCCGCAATTCCTGGCGGATCTGAAGGCCGGCACGGCCAAGCGCATATACCAGACAGAGGACAAGGCCGATCTGAATGAGACGCCTGCGCCGCTTTGGGAGCTTGTCCGGATGAAAGATTATGCGTCAATGTGCGTTCAGTTTTCGCGGGGCTGCCCGTTCGACTGCGACTTCTGCGAGGTTACCACGCTTTTGGGACACCGCTTCCGCATGAAGTCGACTCAGCAGGTGCTTGCGGAGATGCAGGGGCTTTATGAATGGGGCTGGCGCGGCAATGTGTTCTTCGTCGACGATAATTTCATCGGGAACAAGGCGGCGATCAAGCGAGAGCTTCTTCCGGCGATCGAGGCGTGGATGAAACAGCACGATTATCCTTTTTCCCTGTATACACAGGTTTCGATAAACCTGGCGGACGATGCAGCGCTAATGGAGGCAATGTCGTCGGCGGGTTTCGAGTCGGTGTTTGTCGGCATCGAGACGCCCAGCGAGGAGGGGTTGCAGGAATGCCGAAAGGTGCAGAATACCGGACGGGACCTGAAGGAGTGCGTCTCGCGGATACAGCGGTGCGGACTGCAAGTGCAGGCAGGATTCATCCTGGGTTTCGACAGCGATGGGCCTAACATCTTCGACAGCCTTGTTCAGTTCATCCAGGACAGCGGCATCGTGCTGGCGATGGTGGGACTGTTGAATGCTCCGAGGGGTACGCGGCTGCACGAACGACTGGCCGGCGAGAAGCGGCTGACTGGCGAAATGTCCGGCAACAACATGGACTGTGCGATCAATTTTCTTCCGGCAATGGGGCTCGAGAAGTTGTTGTCGGGTTATCGGCAGGTGGTGGAAAAGCTGTATGCCCCAGGTCCGTACTGCCAGCGGGTTTTGACCTTTTTCAAAAACTACCGTCTTCCGGCAACCAGGTTTCGCCTGCGGGCGGCGGAGGTCGGTGCGTTTTTTAAGAGCATGTGGCATATCGGTGTGGTCGCCAAGGGTCGCAGGTATTACTGGCGACTGATGGGCTGGTCGCTACTGCGTCCCCGGTATCTCCATCTCGCGGTAACGTTTTCGATATACGGCTATCACTGCCGCAAGATTATCGCCGCGATCGACGAACGTATCGAGGCCATTCTGCAGGAACACGCTGGCGCGGCAGCGGGATTGTCGGAGGCAGGCGCATAAAAAAGCCCTGCCACATGGCAGGGCTTTGCGAGTCGTTGTAAGCGTCTGACGCTTATAAGGGGACGACTTCCGTGGCGCACGGGCCTTTCTTGCCCTGGCCGACCTGAAAGCTGACCTTCTGGTCTTCTTCAAGGGTCGCGTAACCGGTGGTCCTTATCTCGGAATGATGGACGAACAGATCATCGCCGCCGTCATCCGGGCAGATAAAACCAAAACCCTTACTCGCGTTGAACCACTTCACTTTACCTGTACTCACTACTGCATCTCCCAGGCTCCGATGGAGCCCTCTAAAAAACTTGTCTCTCGGTCTTGGTTGATCAGAGGTAGATACTTGAGAGACCAAAGTACATACCCCCGTAATAGCCTGACACTATACCGTTACTTCGGCCGGATGCCTCATGAAAAATATCAAAAATCCTTTTTTTCTTGCAAAAGTCCGTTTTCAGACCAAAAACAGCCTTGCCTTTGCCGCATTTGCCGCGAAATCCCGGTGTAATCGGTGCTGCAACACTGTTCACTGTTGCAGCGGAGTGGCGGATCTTGCAAGCAACATTTGCGTGGATGCGGGTTGCGATTTGCCGTTCGAGGCGGTATCATCATTGGCAGGCCGATGGAATGGATTCTGGAACGGAGGCTATGGGCAGAAAAACGACACAGAGGATTGCGGCAGTGCCGAGGCGGATTGTTGAAGTGGCCCAACTGGGCGATGTCGTGCTGGCCAAGTCGCGGCGGGCAAGGCGGCTGTCCATGACGATTACGCCTTACGGGGGCGTGCGTGTGGCGGTGCCGTATCGCACCCCGTTTACGGATGCGGAGGCGTTTCTGGCCGCGCACGTCGGCTGGGCGAGAAAGCACCTGGAGCGGATTTCGCGCGTCCGCAAGGAGCATGAGAGTACGCTGAATGGGCTGCCGCCGCTGGATTGGGATAAGGCGGCGCTGATCCTGAAAAATCGGCTTTGGGAGTTGTCGCGCCGACACGGCTTCAGCTACAATCACGCTTACATCCGCAACCAGAAGACGCGCTGGGGCAGTTGCTCCAATCAGAACAATATCAATTTGAACATCAACCTGGTGCGGCTGCGGCCCGAACTCATGGACTATGTCATTCTGCATGAACTGCTGCATACACAAATCAAGAACCACGGCACGCACTTCTGGGCACGGCTCGAAAAGCTTGTCGCGGACGCCAAGGCTCTGGACCGCGAATTGAAAAAGCACGTGCTGGGGCTCGAAGGCAAATGCCCAATCGAAAGGAAACGACATGAGGTGCACAGCGGCGGCGATACTGGCGCTTGCGGCGATTTGTTCGGGAGGCTGTGAACGCAGCATGAGAACCAGCCAGGACAATCCGGCACGCGAGGAGTTCCGCGTTTACCCCATCGGGCGGGTGGTTCGCCAGGACGGTAAAACCATGATCGTCATCGACAAGCAGTACCAGGCCGGTCTGCTGGGGCTGGACAAGCAGAAGCACGTGCACGTGCTCTACTGGTTCGACCGCAATGACACTCCCGAAAAGCGAGCCATCCTGCAGGTACACCCGCGAGGCGACCGCAACAATCCGCTGACGGGCGTCTTCGGCACGCACTCGCCGTTTCGACCGAACCTGATTGCCATCAGTCGCTGCGAGATCGTGGCAGTGCGGGAAAATGTGATCGAAGTCGCCGAGATCGATGCCTTCGACGAGACGCCCGTGATCGATCTGAAGGGGGATTTCTTCAATTACTACAAGCCCGGACAGGACCAGTGAGAAACACGGCGGCCCAAGGCTGTGCGGGCAGGTTCATCGTCATAACCGCCGCAACGGTCATAGTTATTGCAGCGCTTCTGTGGTATGCCAATGTCCGCCTGCTGCCGGCCTATCTCGTCGCCGTCAACGCCGCCGCCTGCCTCCAGTACGGCTTTGACAAACGCCAGGCCCGCCGAAGAGGCCTGCGAGTGCCCGAATGCGTACTCCACCTGACCGCCCTGGCCGGCGGGTCCATCGGGGCAATCATTGGCAGTCGAATCTTTCGCCACAAGACCGCCAAACTGTCGTTTCGCGTCGTGATGGCCGCGATCATCATCATACAGGCGGCGGCAGTCGTATTCTGGTGCATAAGAGCCCGCTGAGTTGCGGCCAAAGCGACCCCATTTGGCGGATTTAGCTAATGTTGAGCCGCCGCGCTGTCGACAACCAAAATGTACTTGTACGGAAGTCCCCAAGGTGCTATAATAACGGTTTAAAGAGACACAGAGGTGGGTTGATGAGAATTGTTCTTTGTTCGATTTTGGTACTGACAGTGCCAGTGTGCGCAGCGGGCGCAGTCATTCACGTTCACCCCGACGGTGCCGATGCCCCGGGCGGCGGCTCGCCCGACAATCCGTTGCGGACGATCCAGTATGCCCTTGACCAGACCTCAAACGGCGACACCGTAATGATTCACCCCGGGACGTACACCGGCCCCGGCAATTACGACCTCACACCGAGGGGCCGCGACTTGCACATCCGAAGCATCGATCCCAACGATCCGCATGTGATCGCTTCGACCGTGATCAATCCCGCCGCTGCGGGGCGCGGGTTCGCCTTCGCCGACGGCGAGTCCGCGGCGTGCATCCTGGAGGGACTGACGATCACTGCCGGTCTTGCAGGCCGCGGCGGCGCCATGCGGTGCGACAACAGCAGCCCGACGATAGTTCGCTGCGCTTTCATTGCAAATACTGCGACGCTGCAGGGCGGCGCGATATACCTGTACAACAGCAATGCCTCCGTGCGGCAGTCCGTCATCGCCCACAACACCGCAAGCACCGACGGCGGCGGTATCGAATCCTGGTATGGTAGCATCACTCTGGCCAACTGTCTCATCTATGGCAATACCGCTAATAGCGGACAGGGCGGCGGGCTGGACGTCTTCAACTCCCCCAGCTCAGCGATCGTAAACTGTACCATCGCCGACAACCACGCCTTCAGCGGCGGTGCAATATACCTCTGGAACAGCAGCGCCGCCGTCGAAAACTGCATCCTGTGGAGCAATGCCGCACAGGAGAACGATCAGATAGGCCTCCATCCGGCCTCGGTCATCTCAATCGCATGGTCGAATGTACAGGGTGGATACGCCGGCGAAGGCAATATCGATAGCGACCCACTGTTTGTGGGGCCTCAGGACTCGCAGGGCGAATTCGACTATCACTTGATGAGTGAATGGGGACGCCGCGACGTCGAAAGCGGCCTTTGGGTCCACGATTCCGCTACCAGCCCCTGCATAGACGCTGCCAATCCCGCCGCAAATTACGACGCCGAGCCTTGGCCGCACGGCGGACGTGCAAACATGGGCGCGTTTGGGGCAACCGCCCAGGCATCAATGAACGGCAGCCCCGCGGACTTCAACATCGACGGCAGAGTAGACTGGCGGGATCTGGCGGAATTCGCCGAGAACTGGCTTGCCGAATCAGCCGGTATCTACAATCTCGACGGACAAGGCCGTGTGGACATGACGGATGCGGCGATCTTCATGAAACACTGGGGCTGGGCAAGATAAGCCGCAAGCGGAATTGGCCGCACCAAAGCGGACTGCATACTCATCCAATAGTTCACAGAGTCCCGGATTGTGCAAGCCTTGCGACGACACACTCAATGCGCACACACCAAGCGTACATGATTACATTGCGTTGAAATGGGAAATGACGTCCGTCAGACGGCCTGCCTGCGACGTCGGAAAAACGACACGCAACCGAGACCCAGACTCGCAAGCAGCAGAGCTCCCGGCGCCGGCACCGGCGGGACAACCACAAACTGTTCGCTGTACTCGCCGAAACCCCCGGCATGAATGCCGATTACGATCGCACCGCTTCCAATACCGGCCAACACATCATTGTAGGTCGCGCCGGGCTGTAGCCTGAACAGCACATCCAGCGATTCTCCTGCATGAACGCCCGTTTGAGCGCCTGCAAAGCCCGCCGAGTCGATCACCGCAACTTCATAGCCCGTCACCAGCTTGTGTTTTTCGAGGTCCATGCCAGCCAGATGCCCCGGACTGGCCCCTTCGGCAAAGTTGACGCCGTCGTTGTTAATGATATGTGCAATTTCCAGCAGTGCGCCGTCGTAAAAATACACACCCATGATGAAAAACTCGTCATAGGCGTAACTGCCGTCCAACACGTTGAACGTAAACATCGCATAGTTGTTGCCGGCATCGGCGACATCTACCGTAATCGCCTGGACGCCGGTCGCAGCCGCCAGACCCGACGGATCGTTACCGCTGATCGCGCCAATGTTAAACGTCACCGCACCGAAAACCGGCGAGCCTAAAATGACCATCAAAGCTACTGCTGATACCGCAAGAATTCTTCTCATTGTACATCTCCCCCCGACACTTCGAAACCCTTCGGAAATGTCGGACTTAAAAAACCTGTCCGGCATCGGAAACCCACCCCATCACCGCGATGTTAAGGTACCCGAGCCACACTCTGGCCTATGAAAGAGCTGCATTCTCCTAACGCTTGACATTTATCATACTGTATTGGGACTCGGAAGGCAAGAGAAATCTGTAAAAAGTCCCGAAGGCAATCTTTTTATCAGACCTGTTAATGACGGTCAGCCCCCCGGAATCATTCCAATTTCAGGCCTTTCTGGAGTTCTGCCCAACAACTTAGGGGCCCAACCCTATGCCTAAATCAGGTAAAAAACCCATGGGAATCTGGCGAAGAAATACTCAGAAAAGCCGTCGCAAACGCTCGTCACGCGATAACTCCCCTGGCGGCGATGAGCACGGCGTCGACCGTTATACCGAAATTGTCAAAACAGACCTTATACGGTGCCGACCTGCCGAACGTGCTCATCCCCACAAATCGACCGCGGCAGCCGAGATACTTGTGCCACCCCTGCTCGACGCCCGCCTCAACAGCCACGCGCGCCGAAACTTCCGGCGGCAGCACGCTGTCTTTGTAGGCGGCGCCCTGCTCTTCGAACAGTTCCCAGCAGGGCATGCTGACCACCTGCGCCTTCTTGCCTTCCGCGGCAAGTTTCTCCGCCGCCGCAAGCGCCAGTTGGACCTCCGAACCGGTGGCGACCAGCAGCACGTCGGGTTTGTCCGCTTTGACGAGGACATAGGCGCCTCTTGCCAGATTACTCGCGCTTGGATATTTGGCCTGGTCCAGAATCGGCAGCCCCTGCCTGGTCAGCGCCAGTGCAATCGGCCGCTCCCGATGCTCGAGAACATATTTCCACGCCTGGGCGGTCTCGTTTGCGTCCGCAGGCCTGATCACCACAAGATCCGGAATCGCCCGCAGCGACGCCAGATGCTCCACGGGCTGATGCGTCGGACCGTCCTCGCCGAGGCCGATCGAATCATGAGTGAAAACGAAAACCGTCGGGTACCCGGAAAGTGCCGCCACCCGAACCGCCGGACGCATATAGTCGGCAAACGCCATGAACGTCCCGCCGTAGGGAATCAGCAAATTGCTCACGGCGATCCCGTTCATGACCGAGCCCATCGCGTGCTCCCGTACGCCATATCGGATGTATCGCCCGGTACGGTTGCTCGTCTGGAAGTCCTCAACGCCCTTGAATCGTGTGTTGTTCGACGGCGTAAGATCCGCCGAACCGCCGAGCACCAGCGGCATGTGCGGCATCAGTGCGTCCAGTACCTTGCCCGAGGCCTGCCGCGTCGCCAAAGGCTTGCTAACGTCGAACTCGGGCAGCAGCGAATCGATATCGACCGGGGGCTTCTTGTCCAAAGCGCACTTGAGTTCCCCGGCCAGTTCCGGATACTCGTCAGCATACTTATCAAACATGGCGTTCCACCTGGATTCCAGCTCGGCCCCGCGTGCACCTGCCGCCGCCATATGATCCATGACTCCCTCAGGCACATGAAACGACTTGTCCGGATCCCAGCCAAAATTCTTCTTGATGAGCTTGATCTCGTCTTCCCCCAACGGCGCGCCGTGAGCCGTGTGGGTATCCTGAAAATTCGGGCTGCCGAAGCCAATGTGCGAGCGGAACTGAATAAGGCTTGGCCGCCCCTTTTCTGCCTTGGCGTTCTGAAGTGCCTTCTCCAAAGCATCCATATCGGTTCCGTCGCCTCCGACGATCTGCACGTGCCATCCATAGGCCTCGTAGCGCTTGGCGCGGTCTTCGGTAAACGACAGCGATGTCTCGCCGTCGATGGTAATATAATTGTCGTCGTATAGAACGATCAGGTTGTCCAAACCAAGGTGCCCGGCAAGGCTTGAGGCCTCCGACGAGACGCCTTCCTGCAAACAGCCGTCGCCCGCAATAACGTACATGTTATAGTCAAACAGATCATAGCCCGGCTTGTTGTACCTCGCCGCAAGGTACTTCTCGGCGATCGCCATGCCAACCGCGTTGGCCAGACCCTGCCCGAGCGGACCCGTAGTAACCTCCACCCCGGGAGTTTCCCCGTACTCCGGATGCCCCGGAGTCAGCGAACCCCACTGCCGAAAATTCTTCAGTTCTTCCAGCGATACGTCATACCCGCTCAGGTGCAGCAGTGAATACAGCAGCATGCTTCCATGCCCCGCCGACAGAACAAAACGGTCCCTATTCAGCCACTGCGGACTGTTCGGGTTGAAACGAAGGTGCCGCATCCACAATGTGTAGCCGGCCGCCGCCATGCCCATGCATATCCCCGGATGCCCGGACTTGGCCTTCTGCACGCCGTCCATCGACAGAAAACGAATCGTTTGTATGCAGAGTTCGTCCTTATCCGACAGGCCCTTGGTTCTTGTAGATAGCGACATTCCTGATTCCTGTAAAAAAGGGGTTCAACATATGTGCGACGAGCCAATACCGCCCCGCCGCCTGCGGGTACAATCTCGAATACGGCCACACAATAACCCCTGTGCGGACACTATGCAAGCTTTTTCACCAACGAACAAGTGGCCTGGGCGCTGCCATCCGCCCGCTCCCGGAAACATGACTCGCGCACAGGGATTCGACCGCCGCTAAACCGGCCGGCCGCCCCATTAGCAGGGCTCGAACTTGTAGCCGATTTCCCGCAACGTGTGAATAAAGATCGGATTGTGCGGGTCGGGTTCAATCTTGCCTCTCAGCGTCGTTACGAAACGATCTACGCTGCGGTGCCCTGCCAAGGCACTGTACCCCCATACGGCATTGAGTATCTCATCGCGCGTCAGCGCCCTGCCCGGACGCTTGACGAACAATTCCAGAAGTTTGTATTCCTTGGGCGACAGGTCGATTTCCCGCTTGTTCCGCGTGAGCTTGCGCCCGGGCACATCGAACACAAAATCCCCGAACATATACGTGTCCTGCCCCTCCTGCCGCCTCCGCCGCAGAAACGCCTCTGCCCGCGCCAACAGTTCCTTGATGCTGAAGGGCTTGGCAACATAGTCGTCCGCACCGAGGTTGAGCCCTAGGACGATATCCGATTCCTCGCCCTTGGCCGTCAGCATGATGATCGGCATGTCCAGTTTCTCCTTGCGGATCACCCGGCACACCTCATAGCCGTTGATCTCCGGCAGCATGATGTCGAGGATGATCAGGTCGGGTTTGGCGTCGAGGGCGGCATTGAGTCCCTTTTCACCGTCGGCGGCCGTGATGACATTGTAGCCGGCATAGGCGAAATTGTCCTTCAGGCCCCGAAGCATCGTAGCATCATCCTCAATAATCAAAACCGTTTCCATCGCGTACTCGCACATCAATCAGCAACCGTAAACTCCACCGTAAACGTGCTGCCCTCGCCCGGCCTGCTGTCCACTGTGATCTTCGCATGGTGCGCATCGCAGATGAACTTCACAATCGAAAGCCCCAATCCCGCCCCTTCCGTCCTCCGCGAAAGCGACGTATCCGCCTGGTAAAACCTGTCAAAAACCCGCTTCATCTGCCGCCCGGTCATGCCGACGCCGTTGTCGACGACCGAGAAGCAGACGGCGTGTTCGGCCGCAAAGACCTTCAGCTCAATGCGTTTGTCCTCGCGCGTGTACTTGTACGCATTGTCCAGCAGATTCACCAGCACCATCACCATCGCATCCTCATCCGCAAGCACCGCCGGAAGGCCATCCTCTACCGAAACACTGAACCGGCAGCCTTCGCCGTTGAGTTTCATCTGCAGCGCCTCGACCGCAGCCCGCACAATCTCGACCGCCGAGGTCCGAACGATCTCGAACGACCGCCTGTTCCGGTCCATACGCGAAAACGTAAGAAAATTGTCGATCAGCCGCGTCAGCCGCAGGTTCTCCTTCGAAATAAGCTGCAAGTATTCCACCGCCTGCACACGATCCTCGTACCGCCCCTCCAACAGCGTATCGACGAGCACACGCATCGAGGCCAGCGGCGTCTTCAACTCGTGCGTCACAGTCGCGACAAAGTCGTTCTTGAGCCGATTCATGCGCTGCTGCCTCACTACGAGGCTCGCGGCGGCTCCGCTGCAAACAAAAAGCAATGCAACCATCAGAATCGTTGACCAAAGGTAAACGGCTGCCTGCCTGTTTGCAACGTTGTCCAAGATCATGTCATCGACATACAAATGCGCGGACCAGCCCGGGTTGAACCGGTAAATCGTTCCGGATTGCGGATAAGACCAATCACATTCGACCGGCACCACAACAAAAGGCTTCCGCCCCGCCGGAACATCCGCCCCGGCAATGTAGGCCCCTTTCTCGTCGTACACACGACAAAGGGAGGGCATCTTCTGCAGGTCGTCCAGGTAGGGAACCAGCATCGATGCCATCTGTTCTCTGGTGAACACCAGCAGATAGCCATGCCGTCCTGTTTGCGTGTATTTGCCATATAACTGCTCTTCCGTGCTCAGCCTTTGAGGGAACCGCTTCCAGTCGTAAGCATCGGGCGACAGGCCCTGATCAGCAACCGACAGCGACAGTTCGAGAACCGGGACAAGCCTTTTCGCCCATTTAATCTTCGTTTCGGCATCCGCACTCTTTGCCACCTTGTCTGAGCACTCAAGCAGCCGCATCAGGGCAAATGCCTGGAGGGCGGACGGAAGCGCAATCTTCACAAAATCAGGTCTTCCGACAACCGCCAGTTCATCGCGGGTCGCCCCTCGCACAGCGTAATCGTATGCGCCAAACCATACCTTTTCAAATCCCGGTGCGTCCCCCCCTATGGACAGGTCCAGAAGCAGCAGATGTGCACGGCACTTCTCAATTCTGACCCCAATGTCGCTGTCACCGTAACGGGCCAAGACCTCGTTTAGTTTCGCGATCGCCTCCACCGTTCGATCGAGCTTATGCAGGCAGCGTGCCTGTGAAACATCGGCCTTGATCCGGATGGCATTATCTGTCGAATGTTCGGCGATTTGGCGATATGCCTGGAGAGCCTGGCCATACGACTCGTGCTCATATTCAAATCGGAAAGGCGCCTCGAAAACATCGGAGGCGGAGTCAATAGTGTTGTCGGGTACGGGAAACGTGAGGACGCCAGCGCTGTCATATACGAGTATGCCGTCGGCGCCGGGCAAACTGGTGCACAATAACACCCAATCCGCCCTGAGGCCGTTCTGCGCGGCCGATTCGCACTCACGGGTATAGATGTCCTCCAGCTTCGTCTTGACCGCCAGTTGTGCGTTTTCCACCGCCTGCGTCATGAACCAGAGCAGACATACGGTGGGTAATATCACCGCCGCCACGAGCAGCAATATCACCCACCGCAACGGATTTGTGGAACGGAACGTTTTCAGGTTACTTGTCCTTTTGCGCCTTCAGCATTTCAATCGCCGTCTGGGCGTTGTGTTGTACAAGCGAATCCTTGTCTTTGAGGGCCTTTTCCAGCACTTCTAGCGCCTTCGCGTCGCCGTACGTCCCTAAGGCATAGGCGGCACAGCGTCGGGCGTAGCCGTCTGCGTCGTTGAGCGTCATGTTCACAAGGGCCTCGTACGACTTCGTCGCCTTGGGAGTGCCGAGCGCCAGAGCAGCCATTCCCCGTGTAAAAATCTCCGCGTGCGAGCAGAGCTTGATGAGCTTGTCCTCGGCCGGCGCGATATCGTCGAACCCGCCCCGCCAGCAGACATAAATCGCCGAGCGCCGCACGGTCGCCTGCTCCGAATCGAGGAACTTCGCCACTTCGGAAAGCGCAATGTTCTGGTCCAAACTGCCAAGTTTCTTCAGTGCCTGCTCGACTCGCGGATCGCCTTCCGCGCAAGTCGATATGGTCATAACCACTTCACCGACGGTAGTGGCCGCCGCTTTTGCGTCCGTGATGCGGGCCCCGGTCCGCACAATCACATTCACCAGGTGATTCGTGTCATCCGGTACTTCCCTGGTCCACCAGGACACCTTGTAGTCGCCGAAGTCGCGAGTGTCCGTCGGTTTCGCATCGCCGGCGATTTCGACCCCGGCCGGCAGTGCGAGGAAGAACGTCTCCAGGACCTTGGGGCCGTAGTGATTCTGCATAGTCAGCATCGCGCCATCGCCGCCGGGCAGGCGAGCCAGAGCCGCCCTCTTGTTCCTGCTCCAGCCATAATATATCGCCTCCTGCGGCTTGAGCGGCTCTTTGGGTATCCAGTAGATGTGATAGAAGTTCTTCCGATCCTTGTCCGGCACGATCTCGATATCCAGCTTCTGCCCTGTGGTATCGTAAAGCGTCTGGTCCGGAAAACTGGTCCCGCTGAGCCGTACCTTGCCCGTTAATGAGTGGCCCGTCCAGTTGTAATGGTAACCCAGTCCGCCGCTGTAGCAGGCGAACTCTTTGTCGACCGCATGCAGGTGGGCGTTGCAGAAGATACTCTTTGCGCCGGCTTCCGCGGCTAACTGCCCGTACTTCTCGGCAACGAATGTCAGTACCTGATAGGAAACCTGCTCGAAGACCGAATCGACCTTCTGCGGTCTCATCTCCTTGAGCTGCTTTTGCGCCTTATCGACGGATGCGGTCTGTGTGGCAAAATCTTTCTGCACCCTCTCGAAGTAGCGCCGGGCGGCGTCCTTGTCGCCCTTTTTCAGATAGCACATGCCAAGCTGAAAAGTCGCCTCCGCGGCGATCCGCTCGATGCGGTCGGCCCGCTCCAGCGCCTGTTCGTAGAGATCGATCGCCTTGTCCAGGTCCCCCTCGGTCTCCTCGGCATAGCGTCCCTGTTGCAGCAGCGAGGCAGGCGACTTGCCCGCAGTCGAGACAGGCGCCGCGGAGGCGGCCGTCTTGAACTTGAGCGTGTAAACCTCCGCAGCCTCGCCCGCCGGATTCTTAAAACTCATATAGTTGGGCGAGTTGATGTTCATGCCGTATTCCGTGCCGGGTTTGAGTCTCACGGTCGCCACAAAGGTCCGCTTGTCGGCCCACCGCGCCTCACCGGCGATATCCGGAAATGGGGCATCCTCAACCGTGCACAGCGCGTGCCCGCCGGCGCTCATGTCCTGGTCGAACACGATCCTGATCGGCTGCAAGCCAGGCCGCACGGCCTGATCGCCGTTCGCAGGCACTGTCTGGACCACTTTGGGCGCGCCCGCCTGAGCCACCGCCGCCAGGGCTGGCGCCAACATCATCAGCATTCTTCCCAACTTTCCCATTTCAGCTCCTTTCACAACAGGTTAACATGATGTTTCTCGTTCCCACAAGACTTTTTGTAGCAGCCCCTTGTTACCGATGCGCTACGGATGCGCCCTTTTTCAGAGATTTTTCGGACCTGCGGAAAACCTGCCGTGAGCGCGGCGGGCCTGAAAACTTGATTCTCCGGACGGCATCCGATACTATAGCAGCGTAATCGGAAATGGACGTTCCCGTTTGGAGGTAAAAACGATGCGGTACAGAATTCCAGCTCTCCTGCTGATGGCACAGGCGGCGATTGCGGCGGCGGCTCTGCCGACGCTGGAAACAGTCAACAGCGGTGTAATGCAGGACGCACTCAAGAACCTCCCCCCCGAACTCGCCGACTGCGAAGAGATCGTCTTCCTCCAGCGGGGCGGCTACGAAGATCCGCACTGGTACGCCAACATTGGCTACTTCTGCGACGACGAAAACAATCCCGCCTACGCTGCCGGCGCACAACTGTGCAGACTCAACCTCAAAACAGGACAAATCTCCATCATCCTGCAGACCGACAACGGCTGCATTCGCGACCCCCGACTCCATTATGACGCACGCAAAATCCTCTTCGCCTACCGAAAAGACGGCTCGCAATACTACCACCTCCACGAAATCGACATAGACGGCGCCAATCTCCGACAGATCACGTCCGGACCCTTCGACGATTACGAACCCCAGTACCTCCCCGACGGCGACATCGTCTTTGTCTCAACCCGCGCCCGCAGATGGGTCGGCTGCTGGATGACCCAGGTCGGCACAATTCACCGCTGCGACGCAAACGGCCGAAACATCACCCCCCTGTCCTGCAACATCGAACACGACAACACACCCGCTGTCCTCCCCAACGGCCAGATCCTCTACATGCGATGGGAATACGTCGACCGCTCACAGGTCGAGTTCCACCACCTCTGGACAATGAACCCCGACGGCTCCAACCAGATCGTTTACTACGGCAACGAAAGACCCTGGGGCGTCTTTTTGAGCTGCCGTCCCGTCCCCGGCGACGACCGCGTCCTCGGCGTCTTCTCGCCCGGGCACGGCCAGAACGATCACTACGGCCACCTCGCCTTCTTCACAAGCCGCTTCGGTCCTGACGACCCCCGCGGTGTCCAATACGTCGACTACGTCAGCGGCGGAAGGCTGACACTCGCCGACCCCTGGCCGCTCAGCGCAAACACCATCCTCGCCGCAGACAGGTACAAATCCAGACTCCTCGCCATCGACAAGCGAGGCGACAAATACGGCTACCGAATCATATACGAAATCAAAAACAATGACCGCAAATGGCTCACGCAGGACCCCCAGCCCGTTCTGCCGCGACCGCGAGAGATGGTCCTGGCCCCCCGTGTCGACCCGCGCAAGCACACGGGCGCCCACATCCTGATCGATGTATACAATTCGCAGAACATGCAAGGCGTCCGCCGCGGCGAAATCAAGAAGCTGCTCATTCTCGAAACACTGCCCAAAGCCGTCAACTTCTCCGGAGGCCCCGACACAATGAGCTGGCTGGGCACCTTCAATCTCGAACGCATACTCGGAACCGTGCCCGTGGAGCCCGACGGATCCGCCAATTTCGAGCTGCCCGCCAACCGCCCCGTGTTCTACGTCGCGCTCGATGAAAACGACCTCTCCGTAAAGCGGATGCAGAGCTTCACCTCCGTAATGCCCGGCGAAACCGTTACGTGTCTGGGCTGCCATGAAAACCGCCACAGCTCTCGAACCAACTTCGGCGACACAAGCCGCGTAATGGCCATGCAGCGCCCCCCATCCAGAATCACGCCCGTAGCCGGCGCCCCCGACGTCCCCGACTTCGTGCGCGACGTACAGCCCGTACTCGACAAGTATTGCGTTGCCTGCCACAATGTCGACCAGCGCCAAGGCCGCCTCGCGCTCGAAGGCGACATGGGACCGACCTTTTCTATGAGCTACTGGTCTCTGCTCATGCACGAGCAGGTCGCCGACGGACGCAACGGCCACGGCAACCAGCCCGCACGCTCCCTGGGCTCCAGCGCATCGCCGATTCTCCGCAAACTCGAAGGCGGCCACTATGACGTTAAGGCCGACCGTGCCGACTGGCTTAAGGTCTGGGCATGGACCGAAGCAGCCGCGCCATTCTGCGGAACCATAGGAGGCCTCCGCAACGCCGCCCAGCAGGATGCAAAGCTCTCCGCATTCGCCGGCGGCGCAGGCGTCCTCGGCAAACGATGTTACAGTTGCCACAACCCCAACGGCACAGGACCGCAAAACAAACTCGGCGAGGGCTACGACAATAACGCCCGCCGCAAACACTTCAACCGCCCAACCGGGTCTTATGAACGAATGGTGCTCAAAGACGACCCCATGCGCTATTACAGTTGGAACGTACTCGTAAACGCCACCCGACCCGAGAAGTCCGCCGTCCTCATGGCCCCCCTCGACAAGGCCGCCGGCGGATGGGGCGCCTGCCCAAACGTCTTCAAGTCCACCGACGATCCTGACTATCAGGCAATGGCCGCCGCCGCCCGAAGATGGCAGGCCGAATGGCTCAAGGCTCGACGCTACGGCGCACCAAACTTCCAGGTCAACCGCCAGTACGTCCGCGAAATGGTCCGTTTCGGCATCCTCCCCCAAGGAACAACCCCCGACAAGGTCGACCCCTACAAAGCCGACCGTGCCTATTGGGATATGTTCACCTATAAACCGACCGGCTCTGATGAGCACATAGCAAACAAACAAATGACCGCAAACAAGCCCTGACCGCTGGTCGCCAATTAACAGACTCAAACCATGCCGCCGTACGCCCCATCGGACGGCTGGCCGCAGGGGTTTTTGTTTGACACCGAGTGCGGACATCACTATGTTACTGCGTTTTGCATCGTCTGCCCCTGCACGGATTACTCCGGCAGGAGTTTCATTAGCGGCAATTTGAGATTGTTTTGGAAGATAATTGCATGGACACCGCGCAAATAATTCAAATGTTCGACAAGTACGTCGTCGCCAACTACAAACGCCTGCCACGCGCCATCGTAAAAGGCCAGGGCAACTATCTCTGGGACGCCGACGGAAACAAGATACTCGACATGTTCCCAGGCTGGGCAGTCAGCGGCATCGGCCATTGCCACCCCAAAGTCGTCGAGGCCATCCGCCGCCAGGCCGGCGAGCTCCTGCACATCGACAACACCTTCTACATCCCGCAGCAGGGACAGTTGGCCAAAATGCTCTCACAGCGGGCATTCGGCGGAAAGTGCTTCTTCTGCAACAGCGGCGCCGAGGCCAACGAGGCCGCCCTGAAGCTCGCCCGCAAGTTCACCCCGCGCGAAAAATACAAGTTCATCACCGCCGAAGGAAGCTTCCACGGCCGAACCTTCGCAACCGTAACAGCCACCGCACAGCCAAAGTATCACGAGGGCTTCCTGCCAATGCTGCCCGGCTTCGAATACGTGCCGTTCAACGACGTCGACGCACTCCAGGCCGCTTTCACCGACGAAGTCGCCGGCGTAATGATCGAGCCTATCCAGGGCGAAGGCGGCATCAACGTTGCCACCGAAGAATACATGCAGACCATCCGCCAGCTCTGCGACGCCAACGGCGCCGTCATGATCCTCGACGAGGTCCAGACCGGCCTCGGACGAACCGGCAAGTGGTTCGGCTACCAGCACTACGACGTCCAGCCCGACGTAATCACAATGGCCAAAGCCCTCGGCGGCGGCGTCGCCATCGGCGCCATGATGACCACCGAACGCATGGCCGCCTGCCTCGTACCCGGAACGCACGCATCAACCTTCGGCGGCAATCCCCTCGCCTGCTCTGCCGCAATCGCCGTCATCGAGGCCATAGAAGAAGACGGCCTCCTCGCAAACGCCGCCGAAATGGGCCAATACGCCGTCAGCAGGATTACAGCCCTCAAGGAAAAGTACCCCCTCATCCAGACAATACGCGGCAAAGGACTCATGATCGGAATCCAACTTAACGCACCAGGAGCCGACATCGTCGACAACTGTCTCGAAAACGCCCTCCGAATAAACTGCACACAGGCCAGCGTCCTGCGGTTCATGCCGTCCATGACCGTTACAACTCAGCAAATCGACGAAGCCGTCGGAATCCTCGACGCCGTCCTCGCAAAGCAAGGATAATTACTATGCAGCATTTCCTCTCCATAAATCAGTTCTCTACCGCCGAGTTGCAGGAATTGCTCACACTCAGCGCGCAGCTCAAGAAAATGTACAAAGACAACCGAAGAGATCTCTGCCTCGCCGGCAAAACTCTCGCGATGCTCTTCGAGAAGACCAGCCTCAGAACACGCGTCAGCTTCCACGTGGCGATGGTCGACCTCGGCGGCGACGCCATATACCTCAAACCCGAAGACATCGGCATAATCGGCAAACGCGAACCCGCAAAGGACATGGCCCGCGTCTTCAGCCGCTACGTCCACGGAATCATGGCACGCACCTTCGCCCACGAAACCATCGTCGAGCTGGCCCGATTCGCAACCGTGCCCGTCATCAACGCCCTGAGCGACTGGTCCCACCCCTGCCAGGCAATGGCAGACATGCTCACCATCCAGGAGCACTGCGGACCCCTCGAAGGACTCAAACTCGCATTCATCGGCGACGGAAACAACGTCGCAAGATCCCTCGCCTTCGCCTGCGCAAAACTCGGAATGAAATACGTATGCGCCGCCCCGCCCGGCTACCAGCTCGACGACGCCACCATTGACGAGGCCAATGACATCGCCCCCGCCACAGCCGTCCGCACCGCCAACTGCGCCGACGCCGTAGAAGACGCCGCCGTAATATACACCGACACATGGATCAGCATGGGCCAGGAAGACGAAAAAGAAAAACGAGTCAACGACTTCAAGGACTTCCAGGTAAATAACCAACTGCTCGCCGCCGCCCCCAAAAACGCAAAGATCATGCACTGCCTGCCCGCATACCGAGGACTCGAAATCACCGACGAAGTCGCCGAATCACCCAACTCCCTCATCTTCGATCAGGCCGAAAACCGACTCCACTTCCAGCGCGCACTCCTCAAAAAGCTCCTCAGTTAGACCCCCTCCGGACACGATAACCTCTATGCCCAGGAAGATACTCATCGCAACGACCAACAAAGGAAAGGCCGCTGAGCTCGCCGCCATGCTCGGCACATTCGACGTCGACGTCCAGTGGCTCACCCTCGCGGATTTTCCCGATGTCCCCGATGTGCCCGAGGACGGCCGAACCTTCGCCGAAAACGCACGCCAAAAAGCCCTCGGATATGCCGAAGCCACCGGTTGCTGGACACTGGCCGACGATTCGGGCCTTGTTGTCGACGCCCTCGACGGCGCCCCCGGTATCCACAGCGCACGCTTCTCCGGTCCGGCGCCCGACCCCGCCCGGCGGCAGCTCCTCGATCACCGCAACATGGCCAAAGTCCTACAACTCATGCAAGACGTACCGGACCACCGGCGAACCGCAAGGTTCGTCTGCAACATCTGCCTCGCCTCCCCCTCCGAGGTTCTCGCCGAAACCGCCGGCACACTCGAAGGCCGCATCGCCCGACAGGAGCACGGCGATCACGGCTTCGGCTACGACCCGATATTCCTCCTCTCCGACAACCGCACCGTCGCGCAACTCCCACCCAACGAAAAAAACACCATCTCCCATCGCGCAGCCGCCATGCGGAAAATGAGCCCGCTCATCCACAGCCTGCTACACACATCATCGTAAGCCGATCCAGACTTACGGGTAGTACGGGTACATCGGCGTATAATCCGGACCTGCGCCGGTACCGCGACCGGCGATTATCGCCAGCGTAATCATCAGTGCCAAAATCACCACTATGGCGAATATCGCCCAGAATCGCTCATCACGAAGCACCTGCTGGATCTTGTGCGAGCCGGGAATGTGAATATGGCTCGTTCGGCTCTTGTGTGATGTCTCATACATGATAGCTCTCCTTTCACCCGTGTCGTCTATATAAGTAATACGAACAACAGCCGTATTCGGTCGCGCCCCGCGATTTTCTCACGCAAGCCCCCCATTTTGCCGACGTCCAATCGGCCCGAAAACCTTTTTCCTTGACACGCCGACAAGCGACCTGTTATCTATTTGCCTCTCAGCCGGCGAGGGGAAGCCCTGGGCCCCTTAATCGTACAGGCATAATCGTCGAAGTTTTTTTGGTGCGTATCAATGGCAAAAACCGGACATAAATCGCTTGTCATCGTGGAGTCGCCCGCGAAGGCAAAAACAATCAACAAGTACCTCGGAAACGATTTCGAAGTAAAGGCCTCGATGGGGCACGTGCGCGACCTCCCCTCCAAGGGCCTCAACGTCGACATAGAAAACGACTTCGCCCCCACCTATGATATCACCCCCGGACGCAAGAAAACCGTAAACACACTAAAGGCCAGTGCAAAATCCTGCGAGTACCTCTATCTCGCAACCGACCTTGATCGAGAAGGTGAAGCCATTGCATGGCACCTCGCCGAAGTCCTCGGCCTGCCCCAGGAGAAAATCTTCCGCGTCGTCTTCAATGCCATCACAAAAAACGCCATACAGCAGGCCTTCGCCAGCCCCGCCAAACTCAACATGGACAGGGTCATGGCGCAGCAGGCAAGAAGAATCCTCGACCGAATCGTCGGTTATCAGATCAGCCCACTCCTCTGGAAAAAGGTCGCAAAAGGTCTAAGTGCCGGCCGTGTCCAGTCCGTCGCCGTCAGAATGATCGTCGACAAGGAAAGAGAAATCCGGGCATTCGAGCCCACAGAGTACTGGCTCATACCCGCCGTCTTCACCACCGATCTCGACAGCGACTATTCCGAACAATGGCGGCAGTTCCTCGACTCCGCAAGAGACCCCAAAAAAGGCAGGACCCTCGTCGAGCAAAACGAATGGCTAAAACGCCGCAACGCCTTCAAGGCCGAAATGTACACCGTCGACGGAAAAAAGTTCCACGCCCCTGACGAAAAAAACGCCGCCGAAATCTTCGCCGCCATGAAGGAAAACCGATTCCAGGTCGCTTCAATTAACGTCAAGCGGGTCTCTTCACGACCCTCGCCGCCATTCATCACCTCCACACTGCAGCAGGCCGCCGCAAACCGCCTCGGATTCGCCGCCCAGAGAACAATGCGAATCGCCCAGGACCTCTACGAAGGAATCGACATGGGCTCTATGGGCGCCCTGGGTCTCATCACCTACATGAGAACCGACAGCACCCACCTCTCCCAGGAGGCCGTCACAAGCGCACGCGACTATATCGCCCGCCAGATGGGCGCCGACTATCTCCCCCCAAAACCCGTCTTCTACGCCTCAAAAAAGGGTGCACAGCAGGCACATGAAGCAATAAGACCCACCGATTGCGACCTCACCCCCGACGAAATCCGCCAGTTCCTCTCCGACGATCAGTTCAAGCTCTACGACCTCATCTGGCGAAGATTCCTCGCATCTCAGATGACCGAGGCCCAGTGGGATACAACCGCCGTCCAGATCGAAACAGACTCCCCCCTCGGAAGATGCGCCTTCAGAGCCACGGGTCGCGTTCTCGTCTTCGACGGGTTCACGCGGGTCTGGAACACCGCCTCCGACGATCAGTTTCTGCCCCCCATGAAGGAGGGCGATCCCCTCAAGACCGTCGACATGAATCCTGTCCAGCACTTCACAAAGCCCCCCGCCCGATATACCGAAGCATCGCTCGTTAAAGCACTCGAAAAAGAAGGCATCGGCCGCCCAAGCACCTATGCCTCAATCATCAGCACAATACAGGACCGAAAGTACGTCGAGAAAATCGACCGCAACTTCAGGCCCACCGCCGTCGGAGAGGTCGTCACCGACAAGCTCTGCGAGTTCTTCCCGCGCATCATGGATATCGCCTTCACCCGGCACATGGAGGACCAGCTCGACAAAATAGAAGAGCAGCACCTCGACTGGCTCGGTGTCCTTCGCGAATTCTATGGTCCCTTCAAGGATAACCTCGACACGGCTCTCGAAGAGATGAAGCACGCGCGAGCCGAAACCACACCCAGCGATTACGACTGCCCCGAATGCAACGCCAAAATGGTCTACCGTTTCGGAAAGAACGGCCGATTCCTGAGCTGCTCTCGATACCCCGAATGCAAGTTCGCCTCCCCCTGCGACAACGAAGGAAAAATCATCACCGAACAGCCCACCGAACACAAGTGCCCCAACTGCGGCAAGCCGATGCTCCAGAAGTCCGGCCGGTTCGGACCCTTCCTCGGCTGCTCCGACTACCCCAACTGCAAGACCATACAGCGAGTCGACAAGGAAGGCAACGTCCTGCCGCCGAAGCCCCCCGCCGAACCAACCGGAGTCAAATGCTATAAGTGCCAGAAGGGCGAACTCGTCATCCGCCAGAGCAAGAAAGGCCCGTTCCTCGGCTGCAACAGATTTCCCAGATGCAGGACAATCGTCTCAATCAAGCAGCTCGAAAATCTTAAGGACCTCCAGGACCAGGGCAAGTGGCCCCCCGCCGACAAAGAAGAGGCCGACGAAATGCTCGGCAGAACCAAAACGACCGCAAAGAAAAAGAAAGCCGCAAAGAAGAAAACCACCAAGAAGATAGCATCAGAAGATTGACTTAGGCCTCTGAGCCGACCGCGGAGATCGTCCGATGAAAAACCAGAAAAACGACCCGAAGAGCGACGTCTTCGAAACCGTCGAACCAATTGGCAAAAGAGTGCTGATTCGAAAAGATGAGGATAAAAAGCAGACAAAAGGTGGAATTCAACTGCCCGACAACATCGAGATACCAACCATCACCGGCCGAATCGTCTCCGTCAGCGCTGAAGTAGCATCATCCGAAGACCTGCCGCTGCGACAATACGACAAAGTGCTCTTCAACCCAAAAGGTGCAATACCCGTCGATTTCGAAGGCGACAACCGCCTCTTCGTGGTCGAAGTAGACAACGTCGTTGCCGTCTTCAGAAAAGCCTGACTGAAAACCCCCTGCGTCGATCCTATCGCGCCCGCCGCCTCAAAAACACAAGTGCCCCAAGCCCCAGAAGAGCAATTGTAGCAGGCTCCGGAATCTGAGGATCGTCACCGCCCGGAATCGGAAAATCATCGCCCGGAACAACTACCCCGCCCCCATTGCCGCCGTTGCCCCCGTTACCACCGTTGCCCCCATTTGGCGGCGGCACTATTCGTATTTTGCTGCCCGTAGCCCCTCTGGCAGGCCGACCCCCGGTAAGTGTCCCACCCCCGCCATAGTAGGGCCCGCTGCCCGTCAAACTGCTGGCGCCAACTCCGCTGTTCCACGAACCGCCGCCCCCGAGCTGAACTTCAGAGCCCGAGCCGCCGCCGTCGATCATCAGTTCATACTCCAAACGCCCAAACACAGCCACAACGATCTTCGGCGCATCGATCACCACAATCGCCTGATCAGTCGACGAGTCGCTCACATCGCCAAGCCAGTACAAAAAACGGTAACCCGGCTTCGCCACCGCCTCAAGCGTTACTTGATCACCCATTCGAATCCTGTGAAGACCAGCCGCCGGGCTCACAAAACCCGCGTCAACCGGGCTCTGCTGAACCATCAGCGAATACAATTCATCTGTCCCGCTTTGAGCAACCGCAACACCACAGCAGATCGCCGCCGCCAAACAAACTCTGAACAACATTGTCTTCATCAACCTTTCCCCCATTCGTGCCTAAGCACTATGTCGTTTCTGAACTCTACGAACGCATACCCCTGCGGCCCAGAAGTGCCAGCCCGCCAAGAGCCGTAAAGATCAGCGTCGCCGGTTCCGGAATCTCATTGTCATCACCGCCCGGCACCGGAATATCCGACGCAAGCTGGATCGTATACTGACCCGCGACCCAGTCGTTGTCGCTGCTGATAATCAAAAACACCGAATGCTTGCCGACTACCAGAGTCCCGTTCTCGAACTCCCAGGCCCCTTTCGTCAGCGAAGCGTCAAAGTACGCCCCCGTTGCCGCAATGCCGCCCGCCAGGTCATCAGCCGAGCCGATCTGCTCCTGGGTTGTAACCGCACCAAGACCTATCCCGCTCACTTGGAAAAGCTCAACGCCGCCGTTGACGCCGTTGTTCTGATTGAACAACTGATAAACATACGTGTAACGACCTTCACCGGAAGCCGCAAAACCCGCCTGAGCAAACTCATTGCCCCCCTGGCTGTCGTAAACGGCAAATTCAATCCGCAGATCACCGTCCAATCGAAGTCCCTGGTAATGCGAACTCGTCGGAAGAACCTCCAGACCCGCCTGCGCACTCGACAAAAACAGCACCAGAACCATCAACACGCACGCCGACATGCCCCATCTCAATGCACTCATCACACACTCCTGTCTAATTACCGTCCCCACAAAATCTGTTCAATCAGCCCTGAAAAACACGACGTCACATCCCGACGCAACGCCGCACAGGTCCCCGCCATATACCCCATATTAAACCACACCCAGGGCCGATTGTCAAGAGCAATTCTATTTTCTATCGGGCCTGTTTAAGATTAATCTCCCCCAATAAAAACACCCTCATCACTGCCCCGAAATCTGCCTTTTCCCCTGCTCGAAACGCGATATATTGCGAATAGCCTGACGAAGCCTGTTCTCATTCTCAACCAAAGCTATCCGCATATATCCCTCCCCGTTTTCACCAAACGCCCTGCCCGGAGCAATGGCGACATTCGCACCCTCCATCAAATCCATTGCGTAGTCTATCGTACCCTTGCCCCCCAAGCGATCTTCCGGAACCCGAGCCCACACAAACATCGACGCACGCGGAGTCTCAACCTCCCACCCTATCCGCCGAAGACCCTCGCAAACAACGTCCCGCCGCGACTGATACTTGGCATTCTGCGACAAAACGTCATCACCGCAATGACGCATCGCTATGATGCTGGCAATCTGGATAGGCTGAAAAATACCATAGTCATAATAACCCTTGATCGTCGCCAAAGCCTCTATCATGTGACGATTGCCCGCAACAAAGCCGATCCTGAAACCCGCCATATTGTAGGGCTTGCTCATCGTCGTAAACTCCACCCCAACGTCCTTCGCCCCCTTCACCGACAAAAAGCTCGGCGCCTTGTATCCGTCATAGCAGGTCTCCCCATAAGCAAAATCATGGATCACGGCAATCTGAAAACGCTTTGCAAGCTCCACCACCGGCTCAAAAAATCCGTCGTCAACGGTCATCGCCGTAGGATTATGAGGATAATTCAAAATCAGCAGCTTCGGCCGAGGATACAAGTGCTCACACACCATCGCAATCGTATCCAGAAACTTCTGGTCGTTCCCCAACGGAACACTGATTACATTCGCCCCCGCAAGAGCAACCGCATACGTGTGAATCGGAAATGCAGGATCTGTAACAACCGCCGTATCCCCCGGCCCAAGCATCGCAAGACACAAGTGGCTGAAGCCCTCCTTGGACCCTATGCACGCCAAAACCTCCTTATCAGGGTCAATTTCCGCGTTCCACTGCTTGCCGTACTTGATCGCAACCTCGCGCCGCAGATTATATATCCCGCGCGAAACCGAATAACGGTGGTTCCGAGGATCACGAATAGCCTCGCAAACCTTGTCGATCACTATCTGAGGCGCGCTGTCAAGCGGGTTGCCCATCCCAAGATCTATTACATCCACGTCCGCCTGACGCTTGGCCTGCTTCAACGCATTCAAACGACCGAAAAGATACGGCGGCAAACGCTTGATACGCTGGTTGGGCTCTATAATAAATTCCGACATCACAGTCTCTCAAAAACCAATACCGCCACTCTCACACAATACGCGCAGCCCGGTATTTTATACATTCACCGTGCTGTTTTCAAGACCTTTCCGCCTCCCGCCAGACCCAGGCGTGCGAGAAAACGCCGTGGGACGGGCATCCTGCCCGTGTTCAGCGCCAAGCCATCGACATACCCTAAAACGCCTTCACGAACCCCACCCCCGTAACGTACCTGTCCGCCACAACGTCGTTATAAGGCACCAGCCTGAAACCCGCCACCTCCGGAGAATGATACTTCTGCGCAACGTGGTGACCCACGATATAACCCAGCACAGCCCCGAACAAAACGTCGCTCGCCCAGTGATCACGCGCATCCATCATGCGATAACCAACAAAACCCGCCCCGAGGTACGCCGGTATCCCAACCGCCGGCCCGTACAACTCGTCCAGAACAGCCGCAACCGTAAAAGAACTCGATGTATGACCGCTCGGCCACGCCAGATTCTTGCCGTTGGGAGTCTCGTCATTGATAATCAGCTTCAGCGCCAGCGTCGCCGCACCCGTAACCGACAACGCCTCCAGCATCGTCCACGCGTTGCGCGTACCAACCGGATCACCCTTAGCAGCCGCGCTGAGATACCATATCCCGCTCGCCGCAAAATGAACCCCCGGACCGCCAACCTGGTACACAAACTCATCCCAGCCCTTATTACTGCTGATCCACGGATTGTCACGGAAACTGTCGTCGATACGGTCGTCCGCCCCGCTCTGACGTAGTGCAATGCTGCCCCCAGCCGCCGCAAGAAGCCAGAACAGATTCCCCTCGCTCCTGACAATCTCCTTGGAATCCTCGATCACAACACCAGGCAGAGACCATATCCGCTCCGCAAGACTCCCCGCCGCTGCGCCCAATCCGGGCGGCGAAGCCGTCCTCTCCGAAGCTGTCGCCTCCGAAGTCGCACCCTCAGAAACAATCTCCCCCGAAGTCGCGCCTTCCGAAACAACCCCCTCCGAAGACTCCGCCCCCTCCAACTCCACAACCCCGGAGCCCTCCGGCGAATACGATGCCCGACCCTCGACATGCTGACAGCCGCCCGCTAAAACAAAAACGCCGACAACCGCCACAAAGCCCAATCCCTTGGCCCAACTCAAAAACATCCCTGTCATCCCAAATAGACTTAAGGTCTTGTTCAACTGCCGGACTTGCCACGCACCATCGTGCTAATCTCTATTCCCACTCAATCGTCGCCGGCGGCTTGCTCGAAACGTCGTAAACAACCCTGTTCACGCCGCGAACCTCATTGATTATCCGCCCAGCCACCAGCCCAAGCACCTCATACGGAATCCGCGAAAAATCAGCCGTCATGAAATCCGTCGTATCGACCGAACGAATCGCGATCACGTGCTCATAACTCCGCTCGTCCCCCATAACGCCAACCGTGCCCACCGGCAGAAGAACCGCAAGAGCCTGGCTGATCGAACGGTATAGCCCCGCCGCCTTGATTTCTTCAATCAGTATATCGTCCGCTTCCCGCAAAATCTCCAATCTCTTCGCCGTAACATCCCCGATAACCCGAACCGCCAGCCCAGGCCCAGGGAAAGGATGCCGCCAAACCATATCATCAGGCAGCCCAAGGTACTCCCCCACCTTCCGAACCTCATCCTTGAACAAATCACGAAGCGGCTCAACCAATTCGAACCCCAACTCCTCCGGCAAACCCCCAACGTTATGATGAAGCTTGATGTTCGCCGCAAGATTGCCGTCCTTGTTCCCAGACTCGATCACGTCGGGATAAAGCGTCCCCTGTGCCAGAAAACGCGCTCCCGCAATCTTCTCCGCCTCCGACTTGAACGCCTCGATAAACTCCGCACCGATGATCTTCCGCTTCTGCTGAGGGTCCGTCACACCTGCCAGCTTCGCCAGAAACTCCGCCCCCCAGTCCACCACGTGCAGGTCCATGTGAAAATGGTCCTTGAACATCGACACCACGCCCTGCCGCTCGTTCTTGCGAAGCAGCCCGTTATCAACGAATATGCACACCAACTGATCCCCGATCGCGCGATGCAGCAAAGCCGCCGTCACCGCCGAATCAACCCCCCCGCTCAGCCCGCAGATCACCGTCCCGTCCACCACCTGCTCCCGAACCGTCCCGATCGTATACTCCACGAAGTCGCTCATCTGCCAGTCGCCGCTGCATCCGCAGATATCATAAACAAAATTCTTGATGATATCGGACCCCCGCGGAGTATGCGTTACCTCCGGATGAAACTGAACCCCGTAAAACCGCCGCGCCGTATGCCTCACCGCCGCATAAGGACACGTCGGAGTCTCCGCCAGAGCAACAAAATCCACCGGCAGTTCGTTCACCTGGTCACCATGACTCATCCATACCGTAGTGCTCTCCGGCAGACCCGCAAACAAATCCCCTCCCCCCGTGATCTTCAGGTTCGTCCGCCCATACTCCCTGCTCTTCGCAGGCCGCACATCCGCCCCCAACACCTTGCACCCAATCTGCATCCCGTAACAAATCCCCAAAATCGGCGCCCCTAACTCGAACAGCCGCGGATCGCACATCGGCGCATTCGCCGCATAAACGCTCGCAGGCCCCCCCGAAAGAATAATCCCCTTCAGATTAAGCCGAGCCAATTCGCTTGCCGCCACCCCCGGCTGATAAATCTCCGAATAAACCTTCTGCTCCCGAACCCGACGAGCAATCAACTGACCGTACTGACTGCCGAAATCAACGATAGCTACTACTTCTCTGCTCATATCCATACCCAGACTGCTAACCCTCAAACTGCTCCGAACCCGAATAGTTCGGCGACTCCTTCGTTATCATAATATCATGCGGATGCGACTCGCTTATACTCGCCGAGCTCACCCGCACAAACCGCGCCTTCGTCCGAAGCTCGTCAATCGTCCGCGTCCCGCAATAGCCCATTCCCGCACGCAGCCCCCCCACAAGCTGATACACATAATCGCCCAACATCCCCCGATACGGCACGCGACCCTCCA